>JRHI01000302.1_pt1 | contig 55611 bp, 56 predicted proteins | sample 215371 | NCBI WGS metagenome assembly JRHI01 (sample SAMN02929681, study PRJNA255918) | sediment metagenome | biome: cave system; feature: Ice Cave; material: Sediment; isolation source: sediment from deep within a dark volcanic ice cave with no known source of... ...
TCACGAGTCGATTCTCGCACCCACCCCTGACAACCTCCGGCACCCGAGACCGGACCCGCATTCCGCGCAGAGCGAACAGCCTGAAACAGCCGATGAGTAGACGAGATCCCTATGGATCCGGCTCGCGTGCACGGGGACCGCCATGATGACATCGGCGAACAACGCAACGTCGGACTCCAGTCGCCTGTCCCGGCAGCGCATTCGCAAGATGGCCGAGCGGCCCGACCGGTGCAACGCCGGATCGCGTGGCATGTCCGCCGTGAGAAGAGGAATCGGCAGCAAAGTGGTATCGGGCACGGCGGTGGAGCAGGGCGGAGTTGTAGAGCTGATTGCGAATACGGTTGTCAACGCAAGGCTTGTGGTTCCTGCGGCTGCAGCACCGCGCGCCGCAGCCGCCGACGCCGGCCGACGGGAGCCTTAAACGGGGAACTATCGGTTAGCCTCGAGTTCACGACGCCTGCGAGCGCCACGTTGCGGCGCCAAACCTGACGCATCGTTTGGTCCTCGCAGCGGGCGGGTAGCCGTTTTCGGGAGCCACAGTCATTCCAGGGAGGTCCGTTCGCATGCTGAAGGCGAACCGATCCGCCGAGTGGGATATGCGCTGGAAGCGCCACGGGTGCGAGAGCTGATGGCCGTTACCCACCTTGGCCTCCCGGCGCGGCCGGACAGCCGGTTTGCCGCCGGGACGACCGCAGCCGACAAGGTCAACGTTAAGGGACTGGAGCGCCACCTGCGCCGGCACATTTCCGGTGAGGTCTGCTTTGACGCCGGCTCGCGAGCGATGTACTCCTCGGACGCGTCGAACTACCGGCAGGTGCCCATCGGGGTCGTGGTGCCACGCACCCTGGACGACGTCGTCGCCACGGTGGACGCCTGCCACCGCTACCGGGCTCCTGTGCTGTCCCGCGGCGGCGGCACCAGCCTGTCCGGCGAAACGGTCAACGTCGCGGTGGTCATCGACTTCTCCAAATATCTCATCGGGATCGGTGAGATCGACGTCGCCCGCAAGCTGGTGACCGCGCAGCCCGGAGTGATCAACCAGCAGCTCAACCGAGCCACCGGCAAGCACGGCCTGGTCTTCGGGCCGGACCCGTCCTCACATTCCCGGTGCACGATCGGTGGCAACGTCGGCAACAACTCGTGTGGCGTCCATTCCATCCAGGCCCATTTCTACGGCCCGGGCCCGCGCACCTCGGACAACACCGAAGCGCTGGAAATACTCACCTATGACGGCGCGCGGTTCTGGGTCGGTGTGAACGAGGAGGACCGTCTCGACGAGATCGTCGCCGCCGGTGGTCGCAAGGCGCAGATTTACGCCGGGCTGCGCGACCTTCGCGATCGCTACGCCGAAGACATCCGGGCCGGCTTCCCCTCGGTCGAGGAAATGCCGCGGCGGGTGTCGGGCTACAACCTCGACGAGCTGCTGCCGGAGAACGGGTTCAACGTCGCGCGCGCCCTGGTCGGCACCGAGGGCACCTGCGCGACGGTGCTGCAGGCAACGCTCAAGCTCACCCCCGGGCTCTTCGAGCGCACGCTCGTCGTCGTGCAGTACGACGACATCGTCGACGCCGCCTGTCACATCATGGAGATCCGGGATTGGAAACCGATCGGGCTGGAGGTCATTGACCACCTGCTCATCCACGATCAGCAGCTCATCGCGGTGAACAAGGAAGGGATCGGCGAGCTGCCGCGCCGCGGTGGGGACCACGCCTGGTTGCTCGTGCAGTTCGGAGCGGACACCGCGACAGAATCGATCGACCGCGCGGAGCGGTTCGCGGCCTGGCTGCGGAAGGACAAGGACTACGCCGCTGACCGGATCGTCATCTCCAAGAGCCGCCAGGAAGGTGGCAACAGCGAGGACCTGTGGGCGGTCCGGGAGGCCGGGCTGAGCTCTACCGCCTTCCCACCTGATGGGGGCGACTACTGGCCGGGCTGGGAGGACTCGGCGGTGCCCCCGGCCAAGGTCGGCAACTACCTGCGCGAGCTGCGCGCGCTCTACGGCAAGCACGGCCTGCGCGGCGCGATGTACGGGCACCTCGGGGAGGGCTGCATCCATTCCCGGATCAACTTCGACCTGCGCAGCGCCGAGGGCATCACCAGCTACCGGGCGTTCCTCGAGGAGGCCGCCGACCTCGTCGTGTCCTACGGCGGCTCGATGTCCGGCGAGCACGGCGACGGCCAGCAACGCGCGGAGCTGCTCGGCAAGCAGTACGGGCCACGTCTGATCGCGGCGATGAGGGAGTTCAAGGCGATCTGGGATCCGGCCTGGAAGATGAACCCGGGCAAGGTCATCGACCCGTGCCGCCTCGACGAGAACCTGCGGCTGGGCACCGACTACAACCCGGCGCGCCCAACCGTCGCGTTCTCCTACCCCGCCGACGACGGGGACTTCGCGCACGCCGTGCTGCGCTGCGTCGGCGTCGGCAAGTGCCGCGACCCGAACGGCGCGCCGACCATGTGCCCCAGCTATCAGGTCACCCGTGAGGAGAAGCACTCCACCCGCGGGCGGGCCCGGTTGCTGTTCGAGATGCTGCGCGGCGAGGTGATCACCGACGGGTGGCAGTCTCAAGAGGTCGCCGACGCGCTGGATCTGTGCCTGGCTTGCAAGGGCTGCACCAGCGACTGCCCGGTCGACGTGGACATGCCGACCTACAAGGCCGAGTTCCTGCACCACCACTACCGCTCGTGGCGGCGCTGGCGGCCGCGCAACGCTTACGCCTTCGGGTTCATCGACCAGGTGTCCCGGCTCGCCGCTCTCATGCCTGAGGTGGTCAACGCGTTCACCCAGACGTCAGGGCTCTCGAGGCTGGCGAAGCTCGCCGCCGGGATCGACCGGCGCCGGACGCTACCGACATTCGCGCCGGTCACCCTGCAGCAGTGGTTCGCCGACCGCGGCGGCAGCGGCAATCCGACCGGGCGCCGGGTGGTGCTGTTCCCGGACACGTTCAACAACCACCTGCACACCGACGTCGGCGTAGCGTGTGTGGAGGCCATCGAGGCGGCTGGGTGGCAGGTCGTCATGCCGCAAGTCCACGTCTGCTGCGGTCGCCCGCTGTATGACTACGGCTTTCTCGACGTCGCCCGGCGCTACCTGCACCGGGTGCTCGACGTGCTGCGCGACGACATCCGCGCCGGCACCCCGGTAGTCGGGATGGAACCGAGCTGCCTGGCGGTCTTCAAAGAAGAGCTGGGCAAGCTGTTGCCGCACGACGACGACGCCCATCGGCTGGCGCGCAACGCCTACCATTTCGGGGAGTTCTTCGCCGCCTTCGACGTCCAGGCGCCACCGCTGCACCGCGACGCGCTGGTGTGGGGCCACTGCCACCACCGCGCGACCGGCGGCATGACCCCGGAGCACGAGCTGTTGAAGCGGATGGGCATGACCGTGCAACCGTTGCAAGGTGGCTGCTGCGGGCTGGCCGGATCGTGGGGCTTCGAGAACGGTAAGTACGACATCTCCCTGCAGTGCGGGGAGCACGCGCTGTTGCCCGCGGTGCGCTCGGCCGACCCGCACACCGTGATCGTCGCCGACGGTTTCTCCTGCAAGACGCAGATCGAGCAAGCGGGTACCGGCCGCGGCGCGCTGCACGTGGCGCAGGTGATGAAGATGGCCCGCGAGCACGGCCCCGACGGCTACCACGGCGGGTTCCCGGAACAGCAGTACAACCACATCCGGCCGAACCCCGGAACCCACCGCCGCGCCCGCCGGCTCGCCACAGTCGCCGCACTTGCCGCCGTCGCCACGCTCGCCGTCGCCTTCGTTCGGCGCGTTCCGGCTGATTAATGCAGTCTGTCTCCAGATGGTGACGACGGATTGCGAGCGCTTCGACACGGTGGTCGTCGGCGCTGGCCAGACAGGTCTCACGGTCGGATACCACCTGGCGCTGTGCGATCAGTCATTCATTGATCCTGAATGCGAACGTACACCGACACCGAGACGTCAAGGCGCTCGACCGGGATCGCGTCTTTCGCTGTGGTCGTCACGTCGATGGGGTTACCACCTTGACAGCGAACCATGCGATCGCCGCCAGTGGCGTTTCCAGTGGGGCGGGGCGGGTCACGCCGCGAACAGCAGCGTCAGCCCGCCCACCGTGTACCCGACCATCAGAACCATCAGCGGGAGCTGCCCGACGACGGCATCCGCCCGAGGGAACAGCGCGACCGATCGATCATGAGCGCTGATGACCGCGAGAACGTGCCCAATGATCACAGCGGCTACCTGGACCAAGGCGATACCGGTCGTCGTGATCACGCCGTAGTTGATGACGTCGGAAATTTGCGCATGGGTACCCAGCGGATTGGCGAGAAGGATGACGGCTAGCTGCCCCTGAAAGAGCAGGAAGGAAAAGTAGTGCGCGATGACGTATCCCACAACGATGGGGATGATGGTGTGTACGAGCAGGCCGGGAACCGGCTTTCGACCGCGGTCACCGGCACGACCGGCCAGTAGAGTCGCACCGACGAACGTGATGGCCACAATGGCGATCATCACCAGCAACCCGGCGGTAGAGATCAGCGCATCGGGCACCGAGACCGACTGGACGGCGCTGACCCACTGCGTCGAGCCAGAGATGGAATCGAAGAAGGTAGAGCCCAACAGCACCGCGATCAGGAGCACGGCGCCCGGCGCGGGTCCAAAAGTGGCGACCCCATCGAGCGGGTTGCGAACAACGAGACGACCATCGTCACGCCGCCCGAAGGGTGACAACGTGGCGACCAGCGTGGAGTAGACTTCGAAGCCGTCTCCGGTGGCGAACCAGCGGTCGCTGAACACGATGGCCGCGCTGAGCTGGATGGCAGCGTAGCCGGCGAGACACAGCAGCAGCACGCTGACCGAGTCGCGACCCGGTGCGGCCAGTTCCAGCCACACGAAACCGAGCAGCGACAGCACAGCCGGCCAGTAACCGAGCGAGCGCGGTAGCGGCCGCAGTCCCCGGTCGGCGGGAATCCGGGTGATCGCAGCGATCAACAAGTGAATCGTGCGCAGCGGGTTTACCAGCCGCCACACCGGACCGAATAGCAATGACAGCGGAACGATTCCCACCCAGAACAGCACATAAACCGCGTAGGGCAGCGGGTTGGGCTCGTCGCCGGGTGCCAGCAGCGCTGTCGTCAGGACATACGCCGGCGCGGCCAGGCCCACCATGCGCAGTAGCCACCGGAGCCCGGCGCTGTCCACGAACCGCTGGATCGGCAGCGGCACCGGCCGGCCTGCCGCGCCCGCACGCAACCGGGGGGTCCGCCATAGCACACCCAGACCGAAGAAGGATGCCAGCAATGCGATAACGGCGGCCTGCACCATCAGATCCAGCGGTAGCGGAAGGTCGCGCCGTCCCTCGACCCCGTGGGCGAGGAATTCAGTCGCCGCCTCGGCCGTCACCCGGTCGTTCTCCCTGGCTGAATCCGGCTCGACTTCACCACGCGGACCAGGCGGATTCCTGCGACGATCAAACCCAGTGCGGCGGCGTAAAATATCACAGTCAATCCGCGGTCCGGTGCACTCGGCCCGGGAAAGGGCAGCTGGGAATTCCACAGCACGCTGAGATCCGTGGCGGCCAGCAGCAGAATTATCGCCCCGACCGTGACTGCGCGGTCCGGTGCCGATTCACTTCTGCGCAACGTGCTAACCGTGGAAACGACACCGACCAACAACGCGAATGCAACCACCAAACCGACGCCGACCCAGCCGATGAGCGGCCCGTTTTGCTGCGGGGCGAATCCGGTGCCAAGAACGTGCGCCACGAAGGCCAGGATTCCCACTGCGACAACGGCGGCCATTGGCCGGTGCCAGTCGCGCATCCATCCGATGGCCGCCACCGCCGCGGTGAGCAGCACGAGGACAGCTACCCATGGCCACGGCGAAGGCGGCGGTATCAGATCCCAGGTGCCGACAGCGGTGACCTGCTGTCCGTCTACGAGCAGCGGCAGCTGCCAGGGTCCGGACGCTTGCTGCGACGCCGGCTGCGGACCGATCCGGGCGTCGGCCCAGGTGGCGCTGTCGCCATCGCTGCTGCGCACCCACCTCGGCTCAGCCGTCTTACCCCCTGCTGTCGGACCCCCTTCTGTCAAACCCCCTGCCGCCGAACGCCCTGCCGCCGGATTGCCGGGCGCCGGACTGCCCGGTGTCAGCCCGGTCTCAGTCGCCGTGGCGCTGAGCTGATTGACCTGCACCTGGTTACGGAACAACCGCAGAAACGGATCGCCGCGGTATCCGAGGATCACGACCTCCGCTGCGCCCTGGTTGGTGACTCGCACCCACTGGCCGCCGAGCCCGAGAGTCACCGCCACGGTCGGTACCGCTGGCCGGATTGCGGTTAACCTGGTCTGGATGTTGGTGGCTGACCCGCCGGTTCCGACGATATGCGCCGACGCCGGCATCGGATTGATCAGTGCGAACAGGACCGTCAGCGCCGCGGTCACCGCGACTAACCGGAAAGCGTGGACACCGGGCATCGTCACGACCATCCGACGGCTGCCTCTGCGATCTCATAGGTGTTCAGCGCCGCGCCCTTGCGCAAATTGTCCCCACAGACGAAGAAGTCCAGCGTGTTCGCGAAGTCCAGGGCCTGGCGAAGCCGGCCGACGTAGGTCGGGTCCGAGCCGACCACCGCAGCCGGTGTCGGCCACACCCCGGCGATGGGATCGTCGGCGAGCACGATGGTCGGCGCTGCGGCGAAGACCTTCCGGGCCTGCTCCACGCTGACCGGCTGCGCGAATACCGCATGCACCGCGAGGGAGTGGACGGTTACCACCGGGACCCGCACGCAGGTGGCGGAGACCTTGAGATCCGGGATGCCGAGGATCTTGCGGGACTCGTTGCGGACCTTGAGTTCCTCAGAGCTCCAGCCGTCCTCCTTCAGGGAACCGGCCCAGGGCACCACGTTGCACGCCAGCGGCGCGGGAAACGGTGAGTGGGCGGGCAGACCCGCCGCGGCCAGCGCCTCGGCGACGTCCCCGCTGCGCACCCCGACGTTCTTGCCGGCCACCGCGGCGAGCTCGGCGTGCAACCGCTCCACACCGTGGCGTCCGGCACCAGAGGCGGCCTGGTAGCTGGCCACCACCAGCTCGGTGAGTCCGAACTCGCGGTGTAGCGCACCCAGTGCGGTCATCATCGACAGCGTCGTGCAGTTGGGGTTGGAGATGATCCCTTTGGGCCGGTGGCCGGCAGCGGCAGCATTGACTTCCGGGACCACCAGCGGCACCTCGGGGTCCATCCGGAACGCGCCGGAGTTGTCCACCACGATCGCGCGGCGCGCTACAGCGATCGGGGCCCACTGTGCCGAGATCTCATCCGGAACGTCGAAAAGCGCGATGTCCACACCGTCGAACGCCGCCGGGGTGAGTTCCACCACAACCCGTTGCTTGCCCCGCACAGTGATCTTCTTGCCGGCCGACCGGGCCGAGGCGATCAACCGGATCTCGCCCCACGGCACCGACTGTCGCGAGTTGATAATATCGATCATGACTGTGCCGACGGCACCAGTAGCACCGACGACGGCGAGCGTAACGCCTTGCGGGACACCCGCACCCGGGCCTTGCGGGACACCCGCACCCGGGCCTTGCGGGACACCCGCACCCGGGGTCACCTATTACCGCCCGGATCCGGCGTAGACGACGGCCTGGTCGTCGCCGCCTAGTTCGAACGCCTCGTGAATCGCCCGCACCGCCTCCTCCAGCTGCTCAGCACGGACCAGCACCGAGATCCGGATTTCCGAGGTGTTGATGGTCTCGATGTTGACTCCGGCCCGGGCGAGCGCCTCGCAGAACCGCGCGGTGATCCCCGGGTGCGACCGCATGCCCGCGCCGATCAGCGACACCTTGCCGATGTGATCATCACACAGGATGTCGTCGAAGCCGATCCGCGTCTGCATCGCCCGCAGCGCCTTCACCGCGAGTGGCCCATCGAGCTTGGGCATCGTGAAGGTGATGTCGGTGCGACCGGTGTCGCCGTGCGAGATGTTCTGCAGCACCATGTCGATGTTGAGCTCTGCGTCGGCGATCACGCGGAAGATGTGGGCGGCCTTGCCGAGCTCGTCGGGTACTCCGGTGACGGTGATCTTCGATTCGGACCGATCGTGCGCGACTCCGGCGAGCAAGGCCTGTTCCACGTTGAGGTCCTCCACTGATCCAGAGACCATGGTCCCGCGGTTGCGGCTATAAGACGAGCGGACGTGTACCACAATGTGATTGCGTCGGGCATATTCGACGCACCGAAGCATGAGCACGCGAGCTCCGCACGCCGCCATCTCCAGCATTTCCTCGTAGGTGATGGTATCGAGCTTGCGGGCATTGGGCACGATTCGCGGGTCGGCAGAATACACGCCGTCGACATCGGTATAGATCTCGCACACATCCGCCCGCAGCGCCGCGGCCAGCGCGACTGCGGTGACGTCGGAGCCGCCCCGCCCCAACGTGGTGACATCCTTGGTGTCTTGGGCTACTCCCTGGAACCCGGCCACCAGCGCCACAGCGCCCTGGTCCAGCGCATCGCGTACCCGGCTGGGCGTCACGTCGATGATGCGGGCCCGGCCGTGCGCGCCGGTGGTGATGACCCCGGCCTGGGAACCGGTGAACGAGCGCGCGTCCACGCCCAGGGCGTGCACCGCCATCGCGACCAGCGCGTTGGAGATCCGCTCACCCGCGGTGAGCAGCATGTCGAGCTCACGCTGATGTGGTTGCGGCGATACCTGACTGGCAAGATCGAGCAACTCGTCGGAGGTGTCACCCATCGCCGACACCACCACGACGACCTCATTGCCGTCGTTGCGCGTCTCGACGATCCGCTCGGCCACCTTCATGATCTGCTCGGCGCTGTCCACGGAGGAGCCGCCGTACTTCTGGACGACGAGCGTCACGCCGACCTCCAGACACACAATATGGGCCGTGTCCCCAGATCGTCTGGGGACACGGCCCTAGAGCCTCGCCGCTTACGCGGTCTCTCGACTACCAGCAAACCCCCTGAGCAGGCCGCTACCGAAGGCGATTGCCAGCAGGGCGGTCACAAGATGCAGGTAGTTATCCACATCATTGCCCGCATGAATGTTCAGCAGGGGCAAGTAGCCCAGGAAGCCGATCACGGCGGCCAGCAAGTAAACGCCACCGATGGCGATGTTTACACCCTCGTTGCCGGCCGCGGTGAGCGCGAACGCCCCCAGTAACCAGAACGCGCCGATCCCGATGTGCACGATGTTGTGGTAGACGTTCACCGGGAATCCCAAGAACGTATCCGTGGAGAATCCGGTGATCGTGCCGAAACCCGTCCCGAAGAAGCCAAGGACCCCGCCTACCACGTAGATGCTGCCGAGGACCATCGAAGCGTTGTGCTCCAGCGTCCTCGGCGGCCTCCCCCTTGTAGGGATTCCGAACCTCTGTTCTGGAGCAGCAAACGCCATATCCGTCCCCTTCCACTCGACGTCGACTCCACTCGACGTAGACGACTCAACGGTGAGGTACGCAGGCCTGCGTCAAGCCCCCCACCTCATATCCCTTATACGAACTTCGGCGCAGAACAGCCCACGGTTCACCTGTTGGCCGACGAATCACCCTATCGGATGCCGACGACCGTGACCCAGCGGGGCGCGGGTCAGGGTTGCGTGCCCTTCCCTTCGACTGCCCGTCCTCCTGCGGCTTCACCCGGCACCCCCACGCCGCCGGGGCGGTAGCCCGCCCGTCACGCCCCGCCAGTAGGATGCTGCCCTCCGTGACGGAAGGCCCCCGCGGAAACTGATCTGACGCGGAAGAACTGGTCACGCACCGTGACCATAAGCTTACGATCTGGAAGTGGGCGCGATGAATAATCTGTGGGACGCCATACGCAGGCGACGGGTGTTAGTCATCATCGGGTTGCTGCTGGCGCTGGGGCTGGGAACGTCCGCTGCGATATTCGGGCCCAGGCTCTTCACTGGCAACCAGCCCGCACAGGCGGCGAATACGGCGAACGCGACAAACAAGACAGATGCCTCGACGAAGGCCAAGCCCGCCGGCTTCAGCGAGTTCCGTAGTGAGCAGGCCGGTTTCGAGCTGGCCTATCCATCCGACTGGACGAAGCTGAGCCCCAAGGATTCCCAGGTTCTCCTGCTTCTGTCGCAGGGACCACAGGACTCCATGCTGGTGCGCGTCAGTGAGCTGCAGGAAGCGGTAGGGCCGCAGCAGCTCCCGGCTCTCAAGCAGGTGACCGACAAGCTCGTTACGTCGAACAAGACGGTCGAGATGGTCGCGGGACCGAACCAGATCGAGCTGGGCGGGTTGCCGGGTTACTACTACTACTACAACTTCACCGATCCCGCCACCGGCCAGCAGGGCTCGCACTCCCACTTCTTCCTGTTCAACGGCAAGACGATGATCAGTATGGTCTTCCAGAGTCTGCCCAAGGAGCATTTCGCCGAGTCAGCCAAGACTTTCGACCAGGTCGCCAACTCCTTGCACGCGCTGCCAAAGTGATCAGATCCAGTGTGATCAGATCCAGGGCGGGAGTTCGGGTAGTCCGCCCCGTGCGGTGAGAGCGCGCCCGTGGGGTCGGCCGGTCAGCCAGCCGGCCAGTTGCTGCACTGGGCCGGATACCGGCCCAGTGACGGGCTTAGCTCCGGTGGCCTCGGGTCCGAAGGCGACCAGCTCACCACCGGGAAGCTGCAACTGGATTCCAGCGGGCACCCGGGTGTGCATCCACACCGCAACCTCTCGCACCAGCACGGTGGCGATGTCCTCGGGCATCACGTCGATCCCCACACCGGCTTCCAGATCGACCAGATGCAGCCAGAGTTCGCGCACCCGCGCCCACGGAACTCTGGCGGCGGGCATTGGTCCATGCCTGGTGGCGACGGTGGCGTCCCACTGGTTCGGAGACAGCTCGCGTGCGGTCGCCGCGAACGCGGCTGCGGTACGGCGGAGGTCATCGAGCTGCTCTGCCTGCGCTCGTCCGGCGCCGGCCTGGATCTCCGCCTCGCGCGCCTCGACCGAGGGATACATCGGTGTCTCGATCCCGGTCCGCGCCCAGGTGAGGAGCCGACCCAGACCCTCCGCGTTGCGCGCGACATGAGTGACCACATGGCCGCGGGTCCAGCCAGGCAATTTAGAAGGCCCGCGCAAGTCGTCGAGCCGCATGACCGTCTGCTCGAACAGCGCCTGCCCGTCCGCGACCCAGGACAGCTCTCTATCCGGCCGACTCACGCTGCCTCCTTCGTCGGTAGTCGTTAGCGACCGCCACCCCAAGGGTTGGTGGTCCTTGAAGACCACCCAACGTCACAGGATTGCGCCAGGGCGGTAGACGGCGGCGTCCGGGTGCCGGGACACCAACGTCGCGACCTCTGCGACGATCGAGGCGGTCTGCTCGGCGGCCGCCCCGGTGAACGTGAGATGGTCGGCGAGCAGCGCGTCGAGATCGGCGCGGTCCAGCGGGAGTCTGGCGTCATCGGCTAGCCGGTCGAGCAGATCGTTGCCGGCACCCTTCTCCCGCATGGCCAGCGCGACCGCGACAGCGTGCTCCCTGATGGCCGCGTGCGCCACCTCCCGACCCATCCCGGCGCGCACTGCAGCGATCAGCACCTTCGTGGTGGCCAGGAACGGCACGTAGCGCTCCAGCTCCCGCTCGATCACCGCTGGGTAGGCGCCGAACTCGTCGAGCACCGTGAGGAAGGTCTCCACCAGCCCATCGAAGGCGAAGAACGCGTCGGGCAGCGCGACGCGGCGCACCACCGAGTCCGACACGTCGCCTTCGTTCCACTGCGCACCGGACAGCTCGGCCACCATGGAGGCGTACCCGCGCAGCACCACCGCTAGGCCGTTCACCCGCTCGCAGGAGCGGGTGTTCATCTTGTGTGGCATGGCGCTGGACCCGACCTGGCCGGGCTGGAAGCCCTCGCTCACCAGCTCGTGTCCGGCCATCAGCCGGATCGTGGTCGCCAGCGACGACGGTGCGGCGGCCAGCTGCACCAGGGCGCCGAGGACCTCGTGGTCCAGCGACCGCGGATATACCTGCCCGACGCTGCGCAGCACCCGGTCGAAGCCCAGGTGCTCGGCCACCCGCTGCTCCAGCTGCACCAGTGCGGACGGATCACCACCGAGGAGATCCAGCATGTCCTGGGCGGTACCCATCGGACCCTTGATGCCGCGCAGCGGGTAGCGGGCCAGCAGCTCCTCGAGCCGGGCGAAGGCCACCAGCAGCTCGTCGGCCGCGCTGGCGAACCGCTTGCCCAGCGTGGTGGCCTGGGCCGCGACGTTGTGACTGCGCCCGACCATCACCAGCTCGGCGTACTCGGCGGCGCGGCCCGCCAGCCTGGCGAGCAGCGCGACGCAGCGGTCCCGCACATGCTCCAGCGAGCGGCGCACCTGAAGCTGCTCGACGTTTTCGGTGATGTCCCGCGACGTCAACCCTTTGTGAATCTCCTGATGACCCGCCAGCGCGTTGAACTCCTCGATGCGCGCCTTGACGTCATGGCGCGTCACGCGTTCCCGCTGCGCGATCGACGCCAGGTCGACGGTGGACGCGACCCGCTGGTAGTCGTCGAGCACCTGCTGCCCGACCGGCACGCCCAGATCAGCCTGGGCCCGCAGAACAGCCAGCCACAGCTGCCGCTCGACCACCACCTTGTGCTCCGGCGACCACAGCCGGACCAGCTCAGGCGAGGCATACCGCGCCGCCAGTACGTCGGGAATCACAGCATGCACGCTACGCGTGCCCGTGAGTGCGATTGAGTGCCATAACACTGATCCGCACTCACCAGGGCTATATCTCACCGGGGCCGGCACTACTCCTAACAGTCAACGTTCGCCGATCAGCTAGACCGGGGTCTTGCAGAGGAGCCAAGCATGCACAAGGTCAACACGGACACGTTGCTCGCGGTGCGGGCAGGCCGCTTGTTCGACGGGTGGCGGTGCTTGGGACCGAGCACAGTCCTGATCGACGGTGATCGGATCATCGACGTCGACACCACCGGCGCGACGCCGCCGGCGCGGGCGGCGGTAACCGACCTGGGAAGTGACGTGTGCCTGCTTCCCGGACTCATCGACGCGCACGTCCACCTGGCCTTCGACGCCAGCGCCGATGTGGTGGCAGGTATCAACGTCGTCGACGACGAGCAGCTGTTGACCCAGATGGCACAGGCCGCGCGCCAAGCGCTGCGTGCTGGCATCACCACCGTGCGGGATCTGGGTGATCGCGGCTTCCTGACGCTGGCGTTGCGCGAGCAGCTCACGGCATCGGGCGAGCTGGGACCGGAGATCGTCGCGTCCGGGCCACCGATCACCATCCACGGTGGTCACTGCTATTTCTTCGGTGGAGAGGGCGACGGGCCGCGGGAGCTGCGTGCCGCGGTACACGAGCGGGCCGCGCGCGGCTGCGAGGTGGTCAAGGTGATGGTCAGCGGCGGTGTCCTCACACCGGGCAGCGCTGCCCACGAGTCGCAGTACGATCTGGCCGATCTGCGCCTGATCGTGGCCGAGACGCACGATCTCGGGCTGCGGGCCGCGGCGCACGTGCATGGCCCGGGGGCGGTCGCGGACGCCGTCACGGCGGGCTTCGACACCCTGGAACACGTCACCTTCTTCACCCCGGACGGCGTGGCAGCCGACCCCGTAACCATGGACGCCATCGTCGAGTCCGGCGTCGTGGTGAGCGCCACGGTCGGCCAGGTACCCGGCAAGGGGGAACCGCCGCCCTTCGTTGCCCGCCGGCTCGAATACGTGTACGAGAACTTGACTCGGCTGCACCGTGGCGGTGCCTGCATCGTCCCCGGGCACCGACGCCGGGTTGGGCCCGGTCAAACCGCACGACGTGCTGCCTCGCCAAACTCACCACGCTCGGGATGACCAATGTCGAGGCGCTGCGCGCGGCCACGTCGGTCGCCGCGGATGCCTGTGGGCTCACCGGTCGCAAGGGCCGGCTGATCCCGGGCGCCGATGCCGACCTGCTCGCTGTCGCCGGCAACCCGCTGGACGACATCCGTACCGTCCACGACGTAGTCGCGGTGTTCCGCGCCGGTCGCCGGGTGCGCTGACCGGGAGAATGGTGCCCAGGTTTGTCGGCAGGAGGTCACTATGGTCGTCGCACGGCAGGTCGAGGCGGTGCAACGGGCCCTGGGTCCGTTCTTCGAGGCGGTGACCCGACGACCGGCCCGGCCGGTGATCGCCGACTTCATGGCGGGCAACCCGCAGGAGCCGACCCTGCCCGGCTTCGTCGAGGCGCTGCGGCGGTGGAGCGTTCCCACCTCGACGGACTCCTTCGCCTACCGTCCGATGCACGAGCCCGCCCGCCAGACGGCAGCGGCTTCGCTGACCGCCGAGCTGGGCATGGACTTCGCTGCGCAGGACGTGTTCCTCACCCGTGGCGCCAGCGGGGCCATCGCCCTGGCGCTGAACACCCTGGTCGATCCCGGTGACGAGGTCGTCTTCCTGAGCCCGCCGTGGTTCTTCTACGAGGCGATGATCCTCGCCGGTGGCGCCAGGCCGGTTCGCGTCCAACTCGAACCTCCGGATTTCGACCTGGACGTCGACGCCATCGTCGCGGCGCTGGGACCACGGACCCGGGCCGTCATCGTCAACACCCCGCACAACCCCACCGGGCGGATCTACCCGGCGGCCGCCCTGGAGCGTCTGGCTGACAGGCTGGCCGAGGCGGCCCAACGGTACGGCCGTCCCATTTGGGTGATCTCCGACGAAGCGTACAGCCGCATCCTGTTCGACGGTCGCAGCTTTCCCAGCCCCGGCCTGTTCCACCCGTATTCGATGCTCGCCCACACCTACAGCAAGAGCGCGCTGGCGCCGGGGCAACGGCTCGGCTTCCTGGCCCTGGCGCCTGGGCTGCCCGAGGCCGAGGTCGTGCGTAGAGCGCTGCTCAGCGCCAGCATCCTGATGGCGCCGGACGCGGTCATGCAGTACGCCCTGTCCGACATCGACGGCCTGCTCATCGACGTCGCCGCGATCGAGCGCCGTCGCGACCGCATGGTGGCGGCGTTGCGGGCGCAGGGCTATGAGGTGCAGATCCCGGAGGGAACGTTCTACCTGCTGCCGCGGGCGCCACTGGCCGATGACCGCGCCTTCTGCGCTCATCTGGCCAAGGAGGGAGTTGCCGTCCTCCCGGGTCATGTCGTCGAGCTGCCAGGCTACTTCCGCATCTCGTTGACGGCGAATGACGAGATGGTGGACCGGGCGCTGCCGATCTTCGCTCAGGCCATCGAACGAAGCTGAGTTGGATGGGGCTCAGCGGGCAGCAGCATCGAAGACGGTGCTGCGCCGGTCGGCCTCGGTGGCCCTCGGCAGCACCCGCAGCGCCGCGCGGGCGCCGTTGTTCTCCACGATCTGGTTCACCGGGTCGTCGGTGGGCTGCCCGATCTCGGCTGCACAGCGGTCCGTGGTGCGGACCAGGGCGTCGCGCAGGTCCCAGCCGTAGACGGCGAGCACGTGGTTGGTGGCCGTCGGGGCGGGCGGCACAGCGCCGGGACCGCGCTCCCAGTAGTCCTCCACGTCGTCCATGAACTTCCGGCCGCGGAACAGCGCCATCGGCAGCTCCCACCAATTCAGCTCGGCGCCGAAGCGTTGCTCCAGCTCGCGCATCAGCAGCTCGAGGTTCAGTGGGAGGCCCCGGGGCCTCCGTAGCGCGGGAAACGCAACCCGGCCCAGTCCAGCCCAGCCCAGCCCAGCCCAGCCCAGCCCAGCTCGTAGGCGACGATCGCCGAGTAGTACAGATCGGTCCGGTACACCGCACCGCTGGCGAACCCCTGGGTCAGCGAGTCGCCGATGCTGACCAGCCGGTGGGCTGGAGTGCCCTGCTAGGCGGTGTCGACCGGGATGCCCAGGGTCGGATCCCACACCGGCTCCCGGGCTTCTCTGGTGATGTCGATCTCTTCCGGTGTGCTCACGGGGAGCTCCCTCAACACGTGTTGTCCGTCGGGGTGTCAGCCGGGGTGGACCGTTGCGCCTGCGCCAGCGCGTCGATCACCATCTCCAGCCAGCGCAGGCTGCGGCGGTAGCTTTCAGTGTCCTGAGCCGACGGCGCCGGTGGCAGGATGCGGTCCGGTGAGCCCGTGATACTGACCCGGCCGGAGACGTCCAACACAACGTGCAGGGTCTCCAGCATCCACCCCCACTCGGCGGCGGACGGGTAACCGTGGCCGGGGAGCTGGACCACGCCGCCATGCCTGGGTAGCGTGCCGAGGACCCGGGTCAGGCTGTGCTCCAGGTCGTGCAGGACCCAGCCCTCCCAGAGCTGGCGGACCGGACCGGTTTCCTTCGTGCCGCACCAGTAGTCCACGACGTAGGCGAGCCGACCGTCGATGGTGCCGATGGGTACCGGTAATCCAGTGACCTGAGCCAGCGGATCATCGGTGCAACCGGCTAGCTGCCAGCGCACCAGCTCGCGCAGCCAAGACCACTGTTCGCGGAGGAAGCGAACTCCTTCCGGCGACAGCGTCAGCAGCAGTAGCTCGCCTTGGCGGTCGCATATGACCATCGTCTTGCTCAGCCTCCACTCCCGCAAATGATCGACGGGAGGCTATCGCGTCAACGGGCCCCGAACCGGCCATTGTCGCGGCGCGTCGCGGGCAATCCGATATCGCTGCGGTAGTGCCCCCCCGGCAGGTGAACCCGCTGGACACGCTGGTAGGCGTGCTCCCGCGCGCCAGCGAGGTCGGCGCCGGTTCCCACCACCGCGAGCACCCGTCCACCGGCCGACACGACGGCTCCGTCGTCGCGGCGGCGGGTGCCCGCATGCAGCACGCCGGGGCCATCCGCCCCGGTGATCACATCTCCGGTTCGGGGGGTGCCGGGATACCCCTCAGCGGCCATCACGACGACGACCGCAGCCCCCGGGTCCCACTGCAGCGGGGGCTGCTGGGCCAGCGCACCGATGACCGTGGCCATCAGCAACCCGGCCAGCGGTGTGCGCAGCAGCGCCAGCACGACCTGGGTCTCCGGGTCGCCGAAGCGGCAGTTGAACTCGATCACCTGCGGGCCCGCGGTGGTCAGCCCGAGGCCGGCGTACAACAGCCCGGTGAACGGCACGCCGCGCCGGGCGAGCTCGGCCACCACCGGCGCCACGATCCGGTGGACGACGTCGCCGGCCAGCGACTCCGGGGCCCACGGCAACGGGGCGTAGGCGCCCATCCCCCCGGTGTTCGGGCCGGCGTCGCCGTCACCGACTCGCTTGAAATCCTGGGCGGGTAGCAGTGGTACCACCGTGGCGTTGGCGTCGACAAGGCAGAACAGCGAGACTTCCGGACCGTCGAGGTAGGACTCCAGCAACACCGGGTGGCCGCCGTCGAGCAAGGTCAGCGCGTGCACCCTGGCCACTTCCAGATCCTCGGTGACCACGACCCCCTTCCCCGCGGCCAGCCGATCGTCCTTGACCACCCACGGCGGCCCGAAATGGTTCAGCGCCACATCCAGCCGGCCGGGATTGTCCACCAACTCGCTGCGCGCGGTGGGCACCCCCGCGGCGGTCATCACGTCCTTCGCGAAGGCCTTGGATCCCTCGATCCGCGCCGCGCCGGCCGACGGTCCGAAGCACGCGATGTCGGCTGCCCGCACGGCATCGGCGCCCCCGGCCACCAAAGGGAGCTCGGGACCGATCACCACCAGATCGGCCGACCAGGCGGTGGCCAGTTTCGCCAGCGCGGCCGGATCGGTGACGTCCACACCGAGTTGCTCGGCCAGCGCCGCGGTGCCGGCATTACCGGGCGCGCAGGCCAGCGCGGTGACCGCCGGGTCGTGGGACAGCGCCAGAGCCAGGGCGTGCTCGCGGGCACCGGCGCCGATCACGAGGACTCGCACGGTGCGCAGGATAACTGGTAGAGAACGCCCAGACCCCCAGTTAGGGGAAAGGGCCAGTTCAGCGCGATGATAACCGGTACACTTTGGGCGGTGCCGGGCCGATCGGCCCGGCGACGCACTTCGGGTGGTGGACGAAGCCAGATGAACAGCCCCGACCAGCGTGGCTCGCTGGTGGGACTGGCACGCGCCTGGTCGGACGCCGTGAGCCCGGCCACCGAGCTGCCGCTACCGGGCGAGCGGATCGAGGAATGCCTGCTTGAGCAGCTCGATCGTCTGATCGACGCGCTGGGGCAGTCGCAGTTCGGCCCGGAGCCCGCGGCGGAAGTCGGCGAGACGCTGGTGGCTCGGGGCTTCACCGGTGAGCAATGCTTGGGCCGCACCGTGGAAATCCTCGGACATGCCCTGCTCGGGCAGCCTGAGCTGGTGACCGTCGACGGGCTGGCCGGCAAGGTCGTGTCCCTGCTCGGCGCGCTGACCTCCGGATACGTCGCGGCGCTGGGCCGTCGCACCCGCACGCAGCGGGAGGCCTGGTTCCGGGAGGTGTTCGACGCCTCGCCGGTGGGAATGGTGATCAGCCGGCTGGACGGCACGGTCACCGAGGCCAATGGCGCGCTGATCGAAATCATGCACCACAAGCCAGCCGACCTTGCCGGTCGCGACGTCGCTGAACTGTTCCATCCCGACGACGCGGCGTCTCTGCAAGCCGCCTATCAGGCGCTCACCGACGGCACGCGGGGACGTTTCCAGAACAGGGTCACCGCGCTGACCGGGCGCGGGGACACCACCGGGGTCGCGGTGACCATCTCGTTGCTGCGCGACCCGGCCGGTGTCCCGACGCACCACGTCACGATCGTCGAGGACGTCGCCGATCAGCAGCTGCTCGAGCAGCGGGTGCGGTATCAGTCGCTGCATGACCTGCTGACTGGACTGCCCAACCGGCTGCACTTCGCGATCCACACAGAAGCAGTCCTCGAGCGCAATCGCAGCGCCGCCGTCATGCTCTGCAAGATCGACTTGGATTGCTTCGGGATCATCAGTGACGGCCTCGGCATCGGCATCGGTGACCTCCTGCTGCGATCGGTCGCGGATCGGCTCGAATCGCTGGTCGCCGGAGAGCGCGCCTTCGTGGCCCGGTTCGATGCCGACGAGTTCGCGATCCTTATCGAGGAATCGCCGATTACGCCCAACGCCGCCGCCCTCGCCGCGCGGATCAACGCCGAGCTGTCCGAGCCGGTCTACCTCGCCGGCCGCGGGCTGGCCGTTTCTGCGTGTGTCGGCATCGCGCGACGCACGGCCAGGGAGACCGACCCCAGGGAGCTGATCCGCGCCGCGGAGGCGACGCTGCACCGAGCCCAGCGGACCGGCCGCGGGCAGTGGGCTCTGTTCGACCCAGTTGCCGACGCCGAGCAGCGGGCCAAATACGCATTGGCCACCGCTATGCCCGAGGCATGGGAGAACGGGCAGGTCACGCTGAACTATCAGCCGCTGGTGCGGCTCGATCCGGCGGCGGTCGATACCGGCCGGATCGTGGCGCTTGCGGCGTTGCTGCGCTGGGAGCATCCGGAACGCGGTATCACGGCGCACGAGGACTGTCTCGCGCTCGCCGAGCAGACCGGCCTGGTCCTGACGATCGGACCGTGGATGCTGCGGCACGCCTGTGAGCAGCTTCGCGGCTGGCGTGACCAGCTGGGGACGGCGGTGCCGCCGATCCGCGTCGATCTGGCTACCCACCTGACGAAGGACCCCGACCTGGTGGCGATAGTTCACGACGCCTTGCACGCGGCGCAGCTGCGACCGGAGGACATCCAGCTCGGAATGCCTGTCGAGGTGATCGTCGCGGGCCACGGCGATGCGCTCGACAACGTGGCCACCCTGGCCGACATCGGAGTGCGCACCCAGCTCACCCGGTACGGCCAGGCAGCAGGAAACCTGATCTTGCTGGAATCCCTGCCGGTGTACGGGGTGGAGCTGGCCGGTTCCTTGGTCGCCGCCGCCGCGCAGCAGCCTGGCTCGGTGGTGCGCTCCGCATTGGCCAACCTGGTACCACTGATCCGCGGGACCGGCGCCGCCGTTGCGGTGACGGATCTCGACGACGGCGAGCAGGTATCCTGGTGGCGTGGCGCCGGTGCCGACTTCGCCCGTGGCGCCGCGTTCGCCCCACCAGTAGCTGCCCGGGACATCCCCGCACTGCTGCGCTGACGGCGGTTACCGGACGAGGGCGCGGGCCAGCAGGTACTCGGCGTCGAGCCGCACTGGTCCGCCGTCGGGCGATGCGTGCCGCTCGATCGCGGCCAACATCTCACCGGCACGATCACCGGCCGCGTGCATCGCGGCGACGTGCGCCGGCGAGTGCGCTTGGAGGAACGCGGTCAGCGCGGGGCCGGAGTCGAAATGCCAGGGCAGCGACCGGCGCTCGATGCGCACGTCGGTGAACCCGGTGGCCAGCCTGTGCGCCAGGATCTCCGGATCCCCCCAGCTCAGTGTGTCGGCAGCGGCTGGGTCGGGGGGCACGAATTCTTTGACGATGCGGGCCCGCTCGGCTATGCAGCCGTCGGCGGTCCACGCGGTTAGAGCCAACCGGCCGCCGGGCACCAGCACGCGGTGCAACTGCGCCAGGGCCACCTCGGGTCGCGGCGCGAAGATCAGACCGAAGGCGGACAGCGCGACGTCGACGGTGCCGTCGGACAGCGGCAATTCGTCGACGTCGGCCTCGATCCACGTCACGCTGGGTCCGGTGCGCTCCCGGCCCAGATGCACCATCCGCGGGGCGATGTCGCAGGCGGTGACCTGCGCGCCGCGCGCGGCAGCTCGCACCGCGACGTTGCCGGTACCGGCCGCGACGTCCAGGACCCGATCGCCCGGTTGTGGTGCGACCGCGACGACCAGCGCGTCCGCCGCCGGCTCGAGGCGCTGCGCGAGGCCGGTGTAGTCGGCCAATCCCCAGTGTTTAGCCGTGGCGGCTCGCCTGTGGTTCTCAGTCACGCCGCGCTGCGCAGCGTCGCCAGTTCGCGGGCCAGGTCCTGGCACGCCGAGTCCCGTCGGGCCGCTGCTGCTTCCTGCAGCGGCCCGAGGTTGTGCCGCACCGACACCGACCGCAGGCGCTTCGCCAGGCCGATCGCCCGTGTCGCGGTGAGCAGGCCAGATCGCAGTTCGCCGCACCGCAGCTGCGCGGTCGCGAGATAACTGAGGTGGTATATCGTGCATGTCGCCGTGTGGCTCGGCCCATCCCCTGTCGCAGCGAATGCCACTGCGGCGCGGTCGAAGCGGCCGAGCGCGAGGTGGGTAAGTCCTTCGATGTGCGGCAGCGCGGTTGCGAAATGCTTCCACGGCCGGGGTTCGTCGCTGGCCGCCTGGTAGGTGTCGCGGGCGCGGCGCAGTGCCGCCAGGGCCTGTTCCGCGAGACCGCCGAGTCCAAGCGCGAGAGCGCAGTGGTACTCGTCCAACGCGCGGGACAGCGGGCTGGGAGCGGTTGCCGCGCCAAGCTGGAACAACTTCAGGGCCTCATTCGGCGCGACGTCCAGCTCTCTGCATCCCAGGTTATCCAGGCTCACCACAGCTCGCAGCGGGTCTCCTCCGGCTCCGGCACACTCCAAACTCCGGATGTAGTGCTCGCGGGCGAGCTCACTCAGCCCTGCCCCCGCGGCTGCGCCTCCCGCAGCGCGGTGCGCATCGGCTAGCGCGACTAGAAGCTGCTGCCGGACCGGCTCGCGCATCGTCGCGCCGAGCAGCGCCTCGCTGGCGCGGACATGCATAGTGAGCGTGTCGGTCATCGGGATGCCGCCAAAATCCCCGGTGAGCTGGCCGAGCCGATCAGTGATGGCCGCCACTTGCTTAACGTCCCCGAGGTCGATCCTGTGCGGTACCGGAGTGGCGGTGTGCTCGATACTGATCGGGGCCGCGGGTCCGAATACGGGCTGGCCGTACAGGAGGGTGGCGGCATGGCGGAGCAGGTTGCTCCGGCGCTCGTCCTCGGTTTCCGCGTCGTCGGGGGCGGCCGGCTCGGCTACGAGGTCAGGAGCATACGCCAGGCCCATCCACCCCCTGGGTATTCCCAGCCCGTCGGCAATCCGCTCCAGCAAAACGACGGACTGCACCTGGCGGCCAGCGATGATCTCTGAGACTTCTGACTGCTGCTGCCCGGTGGCACGGGCGAGGCGCGTCTGCGTCACACCGGCGTCGCGCAGGATGCGAAAAACCGCGGTGATATCGCGGTGCGCGAGCGCGTGCCTCGCGGTTGGATCGGTCAGCAGATCAGCCAGCTCAGCCACTGCATCCTCCGAGCCTGTGATCAGCGGTTACTTGCGGTTGCCACCCGATAAGGGGGTCTCGCGAAGTGTAGCTACGCCAGTACTTTCGGGTAGTCAGGCAACGACACCGGAGGTCACCCATGTTCGACATCACAATGGCCCAACCGATCGCCACGTTCTGTAAAGACTGCAGCGAGTGCCCGCAGCTGTTCGTCGATGAATCCGCGCCGCCCGAGCAGCGCATCGTGCTCACCGATGACTTCGGGTCCCACGTGCGGATGAGCGCCGGGCAGTTCAGCGACATTGTCGCGCAAGCCAAGAGCGGAGCCCTGGACACCATCATCTGATCCGCACCGCACTGACGTTCCCGAACTCCACAGCAGAGCTCTCCCGCTCCCCGCACACAGCTCTGCTGTGGAGTTCGGGACGTCTGGTGCTGTTACTCAGACCAGCTGGTGGTCGTTGTAACACCAGCGCCAGGCTTCGCCGGGCTCGGCGGAGCGCGCCACCGGGTGGTCGGTGCGGTAGTAGTGCACGGTGGCGTGCCGGTGCGGGCTGGAATCGCAACATGCCACGTGCCCGCAACTCAGACACATCCGCAGGTGCGACCACACCGTGAAGCCCATCTCAACACAATCGGCGCAGGCCGCCTCCGCCGGCGGCTCGGGCATCGGGTCGGGTAGCTGCGCTACGTGTTCGCAGGTCATCTGATAGTCCCCATCATCGGTAACTCGGCCAGGGCATCCTGGCGTCATGGACAGTATGCCGCTGATCCTGCTCGTGCTCAGCGCGCTGGGGTGGTGATCCGCTGGCCGGTGATCCGCAGCTGGGACATTACGCCGACGCTACGCCCGGTCGGCGACGGTTCAGTGTGATCGGCCGAGCACGCGAAGCTCGATCGTCTGGTTACGGCCGGGTCCGACGCCGATGGCTGAAATTCGGGTTTGGCAGAGTTGCTCCAGCCGGGATATGTAGGCGCGGGCGTTTCGGGGCAGCTCGTCTAGGGTGCGGCAGTGCGACAGGTCCTCCCACCAACCGGGCAGCTCCTCATACACCGGTACCGCGTGGTGCAGGTCTGTCTGGGTCATCGGCATCTCCTCAGTGCGCCTGCCGTCGACCTCGTAGGCCACGCAGACCGGCACGGTGTCCAGACCGGACAGCACATCGAGCTTGGTCAAGAAGAAGTCGGTGATCCCGTTCACCCGGGCCGCGTAGCGCCCGATCACCGCGTCGAACCAGCCGACCCGCCGGGCGCGCCCGGTGGTGACCCCTATCTCCCCGCCGGTCTTGCGCAGCCGCTCGCCCATCGCGTCGTGCAGTTCGGTGGGAAACGGACCGGAGCCCACCCGGGTGGTGTAGGCCTTCAGGATCCCCACCACAGCGGTGATCTTCGTAGGGCCGATGCCCGACCCGGCGCAGGCGCCACCCGCGGTCGGGTTCGAGGAGGTGACGAAGGGATACGTGCCATGGTCGACGTCGAGCAGGGTGCCCTGACTGCCCTCCAGCAGCACCGTCTCACCGCGCCGCAGTGCCTGATCCAGTAGCAGCCGGGTGTCGGCGATCCGGTGCGCGAAGTGCCCGCCCTGATCGAGCACGGTGTCCACCACCTGCTCGGCATCCAGCGCGCGCCGGTTGTAGACCTTGACCAGGACCTGGTTCTTGAAGTCCAGCGCGGCCTCGACCTTCTGTCGCAGGATCTTCTCGTCCAGCAGATCCTGGGCCCGCACCCCCACCCGGGCCACCTTGTCTTGGTAGGCGGGCCCGATGCCGCGCCCAGTAGTGCCGATCTTGGCTTTGCCCAGATAGCGCTCGGTGACCCGGTCCATCGCCACGTGATACGGCATGATCAAGTGCGTGTCTGCGGAGATCAGCAGCCGCCCGGTGTCCACGTTGCGGGCTTGCAGGGCGGCCAGCTCGTCGAGCAGCACGCCGGGGTCTACCACCACGCCGTTGCCGATGACGTTGGTCACGCCCGGGGTGAGGATGCCCGACGGGATGAGGTGCAGCGCGAAATCCTGGCCGTCGGGCAGCACCACGGTGTGGCCCGCGTTGTTGCCTCCCTGGTAGCGAACAACCCACTGGACGCGCTCGCCGAGCAGGTCGGTGGCCTTGCCCTTGCCCTCGTCGCCCCACTGGGCGCCGACCAGGACGATCGCCGGCATGTGGTACTCCAGGGGGGTCGGTTCGGGCGGGCCGTGGCGAAGCGTAGACCTTCGGAGAGGTGGACATGGCCGGGGCTGTGGTGCTGACCTGCGGATCTGCTCAGTGGCCTGGTATAGGGACGCGCAGGGCGGTGACGGCACTGACAGCACCGCCGGCGCTGACGGCTCTGCCGGCCTGCCCCGGCCGCGAGGAGCTCGACGAGACGCTCACCGGCCTGGACGGTCGCCGCCTGGTGGTCTGCGGCACCGACGCCGACCTGGCCGCGGTGCTCCTGCGGCTGCTGCGCACCGAAGCCCTGGCGACGGTGCCGGTGGGCTACGTGCCGGTCTCGGCGTCGTCAGCGGTGGCCCGGCTGTGGGGTCTGCCGACGTCGCCGTCAGCAGCCGCCGAGGTCGCGCTGCGCGGCGTGCCGGGCCGAGTGCCCTTGGTGCGTGATGACTCGGGTGGCGTGCTGGTGGGGCTCGGCGTGGTGCGGCCGCTGGACGGGGTGGCCTACTGCGACGCCGAGGTGGTGCTGCGCGGGCGAGCCTCCCGGTTGGAGGTGGTGCCGGACGCCGCACTCGGGCTGGTGGTCCGGGTGACGCGCCGTGGGCTACCTGGACGCCGGGTGCGGTGTACCGCGGGGCGGGCCGTACAGCTGGGTTGCCAGCCGACCGGCGTGTGGCGCGACGGCGTCGCCGGCCGCACCACCGACCGCTGGACCTGGTACCGGCACACCGAGGACTGGCAGCTGGCTCGAAGCATCGGCTAGCTGGCGGGCGTCTCGCTCCCCTGCTGTCACTCCAGCCCGAGGACCCCGGCCGCGGCAGGATCGCATTCATCGAGGAAGTCCCGGCACCGCCGGGCCTCGGGATCCTCGCCGATCTCGGCCGCCGCCCGGGCCAGTGCGGCGAGCGCGCGCAGAAAACCCCGGTTGGGGGCGTGGGACCACGGCACCGGGCCGTGACCCTTCCAACCGGCCCCCCGCAGGTGGTCAAGACCGCGGTGGTAGCCGGTGCGGGCGAAGGCGTAACCGGCGACCGCGTCACCCTCGTCGAGCGCCCGCTGCGCGAGCGCCGCCCACGCGGCGGAGAAACCGGGATAGGCCGCGGCCACCGTCGCGGGATCATTCGCGGCCGCGAGGGCCTTGTCGGCGTCGGGCTGCTCATGCAGCAGTGTCGGTTTGGGTCCCAGCAGGTTGCCGTGCACGGTCATCGCTCCATCCTGCCGTGGTGGCGCGTCACCCATGTCGGCGGCCGCCGGCAGGGCCCCGCCCGACAAGGGCTCTGCCGAGTTGGTAGCCGTTACGGGCAGCAGCGAGGGGGGTTGGTGGCTCTTGAAGAGCCCCTAACGGGCCAGCGTGCGACCGGCGCTGCGGAGGTCCTGGCAGGACTGTCTGACCCGGTCAGCCATGGATTGCTCGGCCAGCTTGAGATAGGACCGCGGGTCGTAGAGCTTCTTGTTGCCGACCTCGCCGTCGACCTTGAGCACCCCGGCGTATTTGGTGAACATGTGCTCGGCGATCGGCCGGGTGAAGGCGTACTGGGTGTCGGTGTCGACATTCATCTTGACCACTCCGTACGACAATGCCTGGTGGATCTCCGCCAGCTGCGAGCCGGAGCCGCCATGGAACACCAGGTCCAGCGGCTTGGAACCGGCGGGCAGACCGAGCCTGCTGGCCGCGACCTCCTGACCCATCTGCAGGATCTCCGGGCGAAGCGTCACGTTGCCGGGTTTGTACACCCCGTGCACATTGCCGAACGTCGCGGCCAGCAGGTAGCGGCCCCGCTCGCGACCACCGAGGGCATCGACGGTGTGCTCGAAATCCCCGGCCGTGGTGTAGAGCTTTTCGTTGATCTCGTTCGCGACGCCGTCCTCCTCGCCGCCCACCACCCCGATCTCCACCTCGAGGACGATCTTCGCCTTGGCGCAGGCTTCGAACAGCTCCACTGCGATGGCCAGGTTGAGGTGCAGCTCGGTGGCCGAGCCGTCCCACATGTGCGACTGGAACAGCGGGTTCTCCCCCCGGGCCACCCGCTCCTGGGAAATCGCGATCAGCGGCCGGACGAAGGTGTCGAGCTTGTTCTCCGGGCAGTGATCGGTGTGCAGCACGACGTTGACCGGGTACTTTGCGGCCACCACCCGGGCGAACTCGGCCATCGCCACCGATCCTGTGACCATGTCCTTGACCTTGCTGCCGGAGGCGAACTCCGAGCCTCCGGTGGACAGCTGCACGATGCCGTCACTCTCGGCTTCGGCGAACCCGCGCAGCGCCGCGTTGAGCGTCTCCGACGAGGTCACGTTGATCGCCGGGTAGGCGAACTCGTTGGCCTTCGCGCGGTCCAGCATCTCGCTGTAGACCTCGGGCGTCGCGATGGGCATCGTGGGTGACCTCCGAGCTGTTCGGGCCGGCCTTGCGGGTTGTGCGCCTATTGGCGACCAGACCGCAGTATGGCCCACCCGTCCGACGAGACGCGATCGGATGGGCGCCACGTGACCCCAGTACGTTTCCCGCCGTGGCCCCCGACGAACCGATGGATCGCGTGACCGTGCAGGAGTCGGTCGAGATGACCCTCGGCCACCTGCGGGTGTTGGACGCGCCACCGGACACCCCGCCGGTAATCCCCTCTGACGACGGTGACCACACCGTCGAGGCGCCGCTGACCCTGGAGGATCTGTACCGGCAGCACCGGATGCGGCTGGTGCGACTGGCGATCCTGCTGGTGGACGAGGCGCCCACCGCCGAAGACGTCGTGCAGGAAGCTTTCACCGGGCTGCACCGGCACTGGTCGGGGCTGCGCGACGAGGCGGCCGCACTGGGTTACCTGCGCACCGCGGTGGTCAACGGCTCCCGCTCGGTGCTGCGCCGCCGCAAGACCGCTCGCGGCTATGTCCCCCCGCACCAGGCCAACGCGCGCTCCGCGGAGTCGCTGGCGATGCTCACCACCGAACACCAGGCGGTGGTCGTCGCGCTGGGCCAGCTGCCGCCGCGGCAACGCGAGGTGCTGGTGCTGCGCTACTACGGAGGGATGAGCGAGGCGGAGATCGCCGCGGCCACCGGGGTCAGCCGCGGTACCGTGAAGTCCAGCGCCAGCCGAGCCCTGGACGCGCTGCAGAAGATCCTCGAACGCTCGTGAGGAAGCGACGTGACCGACGAGGTGCACCGGCGATTGTCGGCCGCACTGCGCGCCCAGGCATCGGGGCTGAGTACGGGGTCACCGGGCGGCCTCCCACCTGCGTCGGCGGCGGCATCGTCGGGCCGTAAACCGGCACATGCCAAGCCCAGGCTGTCCGCGTCGACCGTGCTCGCCTTAGCGGTGCTGCTCGGAGTGCTGGCCGGCGGCCTGGCCGGCCTGATCAGCGCCTGGTAGCGGCGGGCGCAGCGGCGGCATGCTCGCAGCGCCCGGTACCGTGACATCGTGACGCCCTTCTACGCTGGCATGGCGGTGGCTCTCGGTCCGTCCTGGCTCGATCCCGAACAGCTGCTGCGGATGCTGGGCCCTTACGTGCTGGCGGGCCTGTGCTTGATCATTTTTGCTGAATGCGGACTGCTGATCGGATTCTTCTTGCCGGGCGACTCGTTGCTGTTCACCGCCGGGCTGTTCGTCTCCAACGGCCTCATCGGCGCGCCGATCTGGCTGGTCTGCCTACTGCTCACGGTGTGTGCCGTGGTGGGCAACGTGGTCGGCTACTACCTGGGCTACCGGGCGGGGCCAGCACTGTTCAACCGGCCGGATTCCCGCCTGTTCAAACGGGAGTACGTGGAAAAGGCGCACGCCTTTTTTGACAGGTACGGGGCACGGGCGATCCTGCTGGGTCGTTTCGTACCGATCGTGCGGACCTTCATCACGGCGATTGCGGGAGTCGGTCGGATGGATCGCCGCGAGTACTTCACCTATTCGATTCTTGGTGGGGTCGCCTGGGCCACCGGAGTGACTCTGCTTGGCTACTGGCTCGGCGGGATCGCATTCGTGCGGAATCACGTTGAGCTGATATTGATCGGCATCGTCGCGCTGTCGATCATCCCGATCGGCATCGAGGTCCTCAGGGCCCGCGTTCTGAGCCGGCGGGCAGTCGGCTCCCCCGGGGGCTCCTCCAAGTAGCGAGATGGTGTGGATGCGACCCCACGACGCGCCGGTGACCCCCGGCGGGCACCGCGCCAGTCGCCGTGTCCGGCGAGTCGCCGCTGGGGCCGTACTGGGCGCGCTGGTGGCGCTGGTCGCGGTCGGTGTGCCGACGGGCAAGGCAGCACTGCTCGCCGTCGGGCCGAGCCTGCCCCCCGCCCCGAGCGTGCAGTCGCTGCGCGCGCCCGCACACACCTGCTTGACCTGGCAACTGCCAGACGCCGCCGACGCCGCAGTGGTGAGCTGCTCTGCACCGCACCTGTTCGAGGTCACCGGGACGCTGGATCTCCAGGACTTTGACGCCCAGGCCGCATTCCCCGATCCGGCACGCTGGCAGCAGCTGGTTGCGCAGCGCTGCACCGAGCGCACCACCCAGGCGCTGGCCGATCACTTCGACCCGTTCGGCCGGTTCACCGTCGGAGCGATCAAACCCAGTGAGGCCGGCTGGCTGCGCGGAGACCGGACGCTGCGCTGCGGGGTACAGTCCACCGGCCGCACCGGAACGCTGTTCGCCACCACCGGCAACGCCCAAGCACAGGACCAGTCCGACGTGCACCCGCCCGGCACCTGCCTCGGCAACGACGGCAAAGCGGTGGGTGACCCCGTCGACTGCGCGCTCCCCCATGCCATCGAGATCACCGGCGTCGTCGACCTCAAAGACACCTTCACCAAGGGCTACCCCGACGAAGCCGGGCAGGACCGGGTACTGAGCACGGAATGCACCCAGCTGGCGAAGGATTTCGCGGGGGGCGCTGCAGTGGTCGGCAACAAGGGACTCACGCTGTTCTGGGAGACGCTGCGAATGCAGAGCTGGCAAGCCGGCAGCACCCGGGTGGACTGCCGGCTTGGCGCGTTTTTGCCCGACCGTTCCGGTTTCGCTCCAGTGACCGGCAGCGTGAAGGGGCCAGTTCAGGTCGGCAAACAACCGGCCCCCGCCGCCGCGGGCAACCCAGGACCAGCGCCCGTGGCGCCTCCCCCGCCGACCCAGGTCGACACTCCAGCAACACCACCGCCCTGATGGCCACCTGGCTTCCCGCGGACCGGTTCGACGAATTGGTGGCCGACGCGCTGGATCTGATCCCGGGCAAGCTCGCCGAGGCGATGGACAACGTGGTGGTGCTGGTGGAGCCGCGCAACCCCGAGAATCCCGAGTTGTTAGGGCTCTATGAAGGGGTCGCGCTGACCATGCGAGACACGCACTACAGCGGGATGCTCCCCGACCGGATCACCATCTACCGCAACGCCCTGCTCGACATCTGCCACAACGAGCAGCAAGTGGTGGAGGAGGTCGCGGTGACTGTGGTGCACGAGGTGGCACATCACTTCGGGATTCCCGAACACCGTCTGCACGAACTCGGCTGGGGCTAGCTCCGGCGGCAGTCGGGCTGAGCCACTGCCTGACAAGCACACTTGACATCCTGCGGACAGGGTGAGCATCATGAACCGGTGACAAGCGAGCTTGACAACTCCGGAGCCGGGTGCGGTCGATGAGAAATGACGTTCGCGCTCGCCGAAACGACAAGGGTCTGTCTCAAGGTGAGCTCGCGGCGGCGTTGGCCGTGTCGCGGCAGACGATCAACTCCATTGAGACCGGCCGCTACATCCCATCCCTGCCCCTGGCCATCGTGATCGCGCGGTTCTTTGGCCTGACCGTCGAGGAGATCTTTCATGCAGACGACGAGTAAAGCCACGATCCGCTATTGGGCGACCCCGATCCTCAGTGTGTTCATCGGGATCGTCTACCTGGTCGGGTTCTCCATCGGTGGCAAGCCCGGCCAGGGGATGTTCGGCCTGGCCTTGATGGTCGCGTTTGGTGTCGCTCTGGCTCTCCTCGGGCGCCGCAGCGAGACCGTGCGTGGGTTACTGGACCACCGCGACGAGCGCATCGCCGGTATCGACCTGCGGGCTACCGCCGTCACCGCTTCGGTGATGATCGCCACCGTCCTCGTCGGCTTCGTCGCCGAGATCGCGCGAGGGGGCAGCGGCTGGCCCTACGACATGATCGGCGCGGTCGGCGGCCTGACCTACGTCCTCGCCGTCGGCTACCTGCGGCTACGCGGCTAGGATCAGGGCCGTCCCGGACTCTTGGCGGTGCCGTTCAACCCAGCTCGATGTCGTCCCAGCGCAGGCAGCGCCAGCCGGTCCCGTCGGCTTCCAGGAGCACCGTCGCGGCGTTGGGCAACAGCCGCGCCGCGGCGAACGAGCCCTCGACGTTGGCTGCCAGCGCGACGACGGCCAGCCGGGTCGCGGCGCCGTGGCTGACCAGCACGGCGGTGCCGTCCCGATGGGCGCACCGGATCTCCGCGACGTCAGCGAGGTAGCGGTCGAGCACCTGCTTGCCCGACTCGCCACCGGGTCGGGCAGCCTCGAGGTCCCCGAAATGCCAGGTGCGGTACAGCTCGTGCAGCGTGCGGTGGTCCTCCGGAGTCTGGCATCCCTCCAGATCACCGATAAACACCTCGTGCACTCCATCGAGGATCTGGACTGCCAGCGGGTGCCTAGCCGCGATGGGCTCGGCGGTCTGCCGGGCGCGCATTGCACGGCTGGCGTACACCGCTACCACGGGCTCGTCGGCCAGTCGCTGCGCCAGTTCAGCGGCTTGCTGGTGACCCTGCTCGGTCAGCGGGTGCCCCGGCAAGAGAGTGTCCAGGATGTTCTGGGAGTTGGCGGTGCTCTGCCCGTGCCGGACCAACACAAGCCGCAGTGGCGTCACGCACTGCGCCCGGCGCGCACCGCGCTGAGCCACTCCCGGGCGCCGGTGAACCCAATCGGGTCCGGACCGGGACGGGACTCACCGGTCCGGGGATAGGAGCCCAGGAAGCGCACCCAGGTACACCGCCGGTGCAGCTCGGCCAGCGCGTCGCCGACCGCGTCGGAGGCCACGTGGCCCTCGCAGTCCAGGAAGAACTGGTACTCACCCAGCCTGGCCTTCATCGGCCGGGACTCGATCCGGGTGAGGTTGATCCCGCGCAGGGCGAACTCGGCAAGAACCTCTAGCAGTGCCCCGGGCCGATCGACGGCCATCGCGACCAGCGAGGTGCGGTCTGTGCCGGTGGGCGGCACCACCACCCCGGGGCGGCGCAACAGCAGGAAGCGGGTCTGGGCATCGTCCTTGTCGTGCACCCCGCTGGCCAGTTCAGCCAGCTGGTAGTGCGCCAGCGCGACCGGGGCGCACACCGCGGCGTCGGCTTGGCCGTCGATTACCGCGATCGCCGCCGCCGACGTAGACGCGGTGAGCACCGTCGCTGCGTTCGGCAGGTGGTTCGCAATCCAGCTGCGGACCTGGGCGGCGGCGTGCGGGTGGGTAGCCACGGTGCGCACGTCAGCCGCGCCGGTCCCCGGACGTACCAGCACGCTGAACCGGATCGGTAGCACGGCCTCGGCCACCGCGAGCACCGGCTCGCCCTCGACCATCGCATCGAGGGTGGCCGGCACCGAACCCTCCACTGAGTTCTCCACCGGTACGCACGCCCCGTCCACCTCGCCGGCGCGCAGTGCACTGACTGCCGCGTGCACCGACACCGCTGAACGCAACTCGTCGCCGGGGACCAGCACGCGGGCCGCCTGCTCCGCGAAGGTTCCCAGCGGCCCAAGGTAGGCGGTGACGGTCACGGCGCGGCCCGCTGGTGCTCTGGGTTGGGCAGCAGACCCAGCCGGATCAGGTCAGCGACCGGCTCGGTCAGCGATATCGACCCGTAGCAGGCGAACACCTCGCGAACGAAGTGGGAGGTCTCCGCGGACAGCGCACCGGCCTCAGCGGCCAGCCCTGCCGCGTCGGTGCACCGCAGCGCCTCGTGCGCGCAGGCACCGGATACCGCGCGGGCGGTGCCGACGAGCATGTTGAGCAGCCCATGGTGGGTCAGCCCGGTGCTCTCGTCGTGATGGCGGACCGCGTAATGCAGCCCAGCGGTCGCCTTGAACGGCTGGCCGGTGCTGGTCGCGATGGCCAGGAAATCGGCCACCTCCTCGACGCTGGGAAACGACTCCATGGACCTGCCGCCGCACCGCAACTTGGGCCAGCAGCCGGCCTCGGCGACTCGGCGCACCCCCGCCAACCAATCTGGCCGGCCGCGGCGCGGCTCGACCACCCGCACCACGTCGTCCGGCACGAACTCGGTGAGCTGCACCAGCCAATTGGAGTCCACGTCCGACGGTGCCGGCACCTCGATCATCCGCAGATCGACGAGCTTCGGATTGTCCAGCGCGGTGGAGATCGCCTTGGGCAGCCCACCCAGACCGGTGTCGGCAACCAGCGACAATGCCACCGGCCTGGTGAGGCGAACCTTGCGCAGCGCGCCGACGAGCGCGCCGAACCGGGAGATCGGACACAGCAGGAAACCGATCACCCCACCGTAGGGCGCGCGACAGGCAGCCAGGTGCGCTTTGACTGCGTCGACCACGCTGACCCCGGACGGGGCGAACAGCGCCGCGTCATCGACCAGCCGGGCCAGCAGCGGTGGGACGGCTGACGGACCGGGAGGATGCAGATTCAGCACGGTCGACACCCGAGGCACCTTAGCCGGGGTCCGACTGGCGTCCGTCAGCGCTCACCTGATTCCCGGCTGCGCACCTCTCGGGTGACGCTGCGCTCGGCCACGAAAGACATCAGCGGAATCGTGCCGGCCAGCGCCACCAGCACCATCCGGCCAGGCCGCCACCGCACCGACGTGCCCAACAACACTGTGGTGACGAGATAGCCCATGTAGAGAAACCCGTGCACGGGTCCGCTCCAGGCCAGCCGCTGGTCCCCGAAGCCGTAGTGCAGCACCACCGACGTCGTCAGCACCAGCAGCATCACACCGGTGGCGTAGGCAGCGATCCGGTAGCCGAGCAGCCGGGTCTGGATCTGGATCTGGCTGGTCCTAGCACCGGTCCTGCTCGGCGAGCCGGGCGAGGTAGGCGTTGTACGCGGCGAGCTCATCGTCGGGATCGTCCTCCCGGATCGGTCGGTTAGCCGGGCTGCTCAGCATTATGTCGGGCTCGGGGGATCCCGTGTCGGGGGCGCGGTGCTGCTCCAGCCATAGGAACCGGGCCCACGCCGCGACCAGCACGATCGCGAACAACGGCCATTGCAGCGCATAGCCCAAATTCTGCCAATCGCCGGTCGGTGACTGCACTCGGTCCCACTGCCAACGCCCCAGCCGGACGAACACCGCACACAACATGACGACGAGGACGTGCCCGAACCACCACCGCCGGGATAAGGCGAACCGCCACACGCACCCACGATACGCGCGACCAGCTGAGCCAGCCCTCTGCGGGGCAGGCGCGGGTGGGTGGGGACGGCGGATAACGTCGGGGGGGTGAGCGCGCGGGGTGCAGGGGTACGGGGGTGGCTCGGGTCCTCACTGGCTGAACAACCCCCTGTCGTCACCGATCCCGGGAAACGCCGGGCACTGGTGATCGAGATCGTTCTGGTGCTGGCGGTGACGCTGGGGCTGTCCGGGCTGCGCAGCCTGCTGGCGCTACTGGACGCGCTGCTGGCTCCCGGTTCCCTGGCCGACCAATCGGTGGCGATCAACGCGCCGGTGCGCAAGAACGAACTGCTGGACCTCGGCTACCAGCTCACCGGGGTGATGCAGCTGCTGGCCTGGGCCGGGATGGGCACCTACCTGCTGTGGCGCAGCGGCATCTCGCTGCGCGTCGTGGGGCTGGACCGCCGGTCGGCCGGTCGAGACGCGGGGCTTGGCATCGGGCTCGCCGCGATGATCGGCGTCCCGGGGTTGGGCTTGTACCTGCTGGCCCGCGCGGCCGGTCTCAACCTCACCGTGGCGCCCTCCGCACTCGCCGACACCTGGTGGCGGGTCCCGGTACTCGTCGCCGCCGCGGTAGCCAACGCGCTGGCCGAGGAGCTGCTGGTGGTGGGGTACCTGATCACCCGGCTGCGCCAGCTTGGCCGGGGTGGCGCCGGCGCCCTGGTGGCCAGCGCGGCCCTGCGCGGCAGCTACCACCTCTACCAGGGCTTCGGCGGATTCGTGGGCAACCTGGTGATGGGCCTGGTTTTCGGCCGGGTCTGGCAGCGAACCCACCGTCTCTGGCCCCTGGTGATCGCGCACACGCTGATCGACACCGTAGCCTTCGTCGGCTACGCCCTGCTACACGGCCGCGTCTCCTGGCTCCCCTAGACTGCGCCGCCGCCCGGGTGGAAGGTCAGCGGATGGTGACTTGGCGGCCGCGAAGGCCGCGAAGGGCGCGGCGCTCGGCGTCGGTGAGCGGCGTGCTCTCCAGGGAATCCAGTGCCTTCGCCAACCGGGGCGCGAAGGCCTCCGCGGGAGCTACCCACTCCCGGGCGTGCTGATCACGGTCGAGGTCCCAAACCGGCACCAGCACCCCGTGGGCACGAAACGAGCCGGCGAAGCGGGAGTCCCCGCCGAGGTCGAGCTCATCGCGGGCGGCCAGCCGGGCCAGCGCGGCGAGAAGCTGCTCTTCGGGCTCCGGGCGAACCCACCGGAGGTGCGCCTTATCGCCGGCGTCGACCCAGTAGGCGGCCTCGACCCCGGTTCCGACAACCGCCTCGGTCGGCATGATCGCGGCGTTGGCCTGCTGCAACGAGGCCGCCGCCTCGCCGGACGGGGGTTCCTCGCCGGGGATCCACCAGGCGAAGTCGGGGTGCACGGTGACGTCGAGCGGTGTCTCGGAGGTCAGCAGTTCTTGTAGCCGGATCTGCTCACCGTCGCCGGTGGTGCTGACCGTGGGCAGCACCGAGCCTGGCTCCGCGGTCAGCGCCCAGCTCACCGCCCGGCCGAGGTCTCGGGACAGGTCCGCGGAGTGGTTGAGCACCTGCAAGCCGACCAGCGCCACGTTATCGGGTCGGACGATCGCGGCGGCAGCCGTCGGCAGCACGGTGGCAAGCGTGACGTCCCGCCCGGCCGGCTGCGCCAGCGGCAGTGGCGCCGTCGCCGATGGCACGAACTCGCGCAGCGCGACGAGCTGGCACTCCGCTGCGAGGCCTGCGAAGGGACGGCGGACGACGGGATCCGGGGCGCCACCCGGGGCGCCGTGACACGCCTTGTATCTCTTGCCCGACCCGCACGGGCAGGCTTGGCGGGGGTTGGTCTGGCCGTCGATGGGCCGGCGGGACTTCGTCGCGATGCGCTTGGACACCTGTGCACGCTATCGCGTACCGCCAGGCACCCGCACGACCACCATGCGGCGCGCGCGGGTCAGCGTCACCGGGCTGAGCAGCCGGGTCAGCCGTCGTACGACGACGATCGTGGTGATCGCGACAGCCCCCGCCACCAGGTCAGTGGCAACGTGTAGCAGCACTCCATCGGCGCGGGCCTGCACACCGCCGCGAAGGTTCCACAGTACGGCCGTTCCGGCCAGCACCAGCCCGATCACCCAGATCGCCCACCATCCGATGACCAGCCGAGAGGGGCGCGGTCGGTGGTCCGGGTGCTGGCCCAGCGTGGTGTGCTCCAGCTCGGCGAGCGCTGCGCCCGGCACCACCAGGTTCAAGCCCGGTACCAGGGCTCCCACCACCAGCTGCCACCCCCGCCGAGCGGGCATGACCGCGGCAGCCCGGGCTGCGGCCGCGTGGGCGTGCACCAGCCAACCCAGCGTGACCGCTCCGGCCAACGCGGCAGACAGCAGCGATACGACGCCACCGGTGACCACCAGCACATCGCTGGCGCGCAGCGGTCCGGCGGGTACCGCATCGGTGCGGCTGGCCAGCAGTAGCGCGTAGCGCCACGCCTCAGCGCCCGCGGTGACCAGCGCCAGCATGGCGGTCAGCCCGAGCAGCGGGACCGCCACCGCGGCCAGTGTGCGCATCTGCTCGTCCGCCGGGGGGGCCATCACCACCAACTACAGAACCCGGGGCGCCACATTGGAGTCGGCCACCATGGGTCGACCCGCGGCGGCCCAGGCGCGCATCCCGCCCTCGACGTTCACCGCGTCCCAGCCCGCCTGCTTGAGATAGGCCGTGACCCGCGCCGACCGCCCTCCAGAGCGGCACACCACGTGCACCGGGCGTTCAGGGAACGCGGTGGCCAGCTCCTCGAGACGCTGCGCCACCTGCCCCATCGGAACGTGCACCGCCGCCGGCGCGTGCCCGGCGACCCACTCATCGTTTTCGCGCACGTCGAGCAGCACAGCGCTGCCAGATAGTTCGGTCACCACGATGGCCGGAACCGGGGTGGTCATAGCTCTGATCGTGCCATACCTAGCTCCCCAGGTGGATGACGCAGAGGGATGGCACAGGTGGATTGCGCCGGTGGACTCAGCCGGTGAGTTCCAAGACGGTGAGGGTTCCGCTGTCGACGTTGCTCACGTACGCCTGCCGGCCGTTGGGCAGCACCGCGATGCTGGTCGGGCGGGTCCCGGTCGGGATCGTCGCGGTGACCTGGTTGGTCCGGGCGTTGATCACGGTGATGCTGTTGCTGCCCTCGTTGACCACGTAGGCGAACCGTCCGTCCGGAGCCCACGCGATGTCTTGCGGATGCTCCCCGACCGGGATGGTCGCCAGCACTCTGTTGGTCGTAATGTCGATCACCGACATGCTGGCGCCGTCGTAGTTGACGTTGGCGACCAGCGGGAGGCTGGGGTGCACGGCGATGCTATGGGGGCTGGCTCCGACCGGGATGGTCGCCAACACCTCAAGGGTGGTGGTGTCGATCACCGAGACCACGTTGGACTCGTGGTTGGCCGTGTAGGCGCGGGTGCCGTCGCGGGAGAACGTGACCCAGTGCGGGTTGGGCGCGACCTTGACCTCTGCGATCACAGTGTTCGTGTCGGTGCCGATCACCGACACCGACGCCGTGTCGTGGTTAGGGACGTAGATCCGTTTGCCGTCCCGGCTGACGGCCGGCAGGTAGGGGCGCGCGGGCTGGGGGATCGTGGCGACCACGGTGTTCGACGCGGTGTCGAGCACGTCGATCGCATGGACGGTTCGCTGGTCGTTGAAGATGCTGACGTAGAGCGTGCGGCCGTCCGGCGCGAGGGCGAGGAACTGCGGCGGACCCGTCGGGATGGGGATGGTTGCGGTCACCTGGTTGATGGCCGTGTCCACCACGGTGACGACCTGAGCGTTGCGGCTGGCGATGTAGGCGTGTCGACCGTTCGGGGAGACCGCGACGAAGCCGGGACTCTTGCCGACCTGGATGACGCCACCGAGTGCGGGTATCGCGACCTCCGGTCCAACGTCGGCGGCGGTGTTGGGTCCGAGTTGAGGTGTGGTGTCCGAGCCCTGCGGTGGCGAGGCCAGGACCCGGCTCATCGAGACAGAAACCGTCAGGACGACCACCCCGGCCAGCACTGCGCTGGCGATCAGCACGCGCCGCCAGAACACCCGATTCGTCGGTGCGACTGGAATCGCTGTTGGGGGGCTGGCGGCGGAGTCAACCGAGCTGATCGGGGTGGCTGGGGGACGGGTGATCGGGGCAGTCGCGGCCGCCATCGGGTGCAACGACTGCCTGGGCTGCGAAGGGACGACATCAACCGGCGCTGTCAGCGGCCGCTCAGCATAGGCCCCGGTCAGCGCGCGCACCTCCATCTCGGCGTACTTTGCCGGGTTCGCGGTGTCGTTCTTGCTGAGCACCGTGGCGAGATATCCGAGCGCAAACGCAATCGGCACCGAGACCAGCGCCGGGTTCTTCAGCGGGAAGATCGCGAAGTCCAGACTCGGGAACATCGACTTCGCGGTACCCGACACAGCCGGCGACAAGATGATCAGCCCCACCGAGCTGATCAGTCCGCCGTACATGCTCCACAGGACGCCACTGGTGTTGAACCGCTTCCAGAAAAGCGAGTACAGGATCGTCGGCAGGTTCGCCGAGGCCGCCACCGCGAAGGCCAGCGCCACCAGGAACGCGACGTTCTGGCCGAGCGCGGCGATGCCACCCAGGACCGCCAGCGCGCCGATGACCACGGCTGTGATCCGGGCGACGCGCACCTCACGGTCAGGATCGAGGTTTCCGTGCTTGATCACGTTGGCGTAGACGTCGTGCGCGAATGACGCCGACGCGGTGATCGTCAGGCCGGCCACCACCGCGAGGATGGTGGCGAAGGCCACCGCCGATATGAAGCCCAGCAGCACCTCACCGCCCAGCTGGTAGGCCAGCAACGGCGCCGCCGAGTTCTCCTGGCCGGGCATGCTGGCGATCCGTTGCGAACCACCGTCGACCAGTGCCGCGGCGCCGTAGCCGATCACCAGCGAGAACAGGTAGAAGATGCCGATCAGCCAGATCGCCCACACGACGGTGCGGCGGGCCTCCTTGGCCGATGGCACGGTGTAGAAACGCATCAGGATGTGCGGCAGGCCCGCGGTACCCAGCACCAGCGCGAGCCCCAGCGAGACGAAGTCCAGCTTCGTCGTGGTGTTCTTGCCGTACTGCAGGCCCGGCGAGAGGACGGCCTGCCCGTGCGACGACTTCGCCGCCGCCTCGCCCAGCAGGGCGGACAGGTTGAGTCCGAAGGAGCCCAGCACCCAGGCCGTCAACATGCCCGCGCCGATGATCAGCAGCGTGGCCTTGACGATCTGTACCCAGGTGGTGCCACGCATCCCACCGACCAGCACATAGAAGATCATCAGGAGACCGACGACCGCGACCACCAGCGCCTGCCCCGCTTTATTCGTGACGTTGAGCAGCAGGGCGACCAGACCACCAGCGCCGGCCATCTGGGCCAGCAGGTAGAAGAACGACACCACCAGCGTCGACACCGCCGCGGCGGCCCGCACCGGCCGCCGGCGCATCCGGAAGCTCAGCACGTCACCCATGGTGAACTTGCCGGTATTTCGCAGCAGTTCGGCGACCAGCAGCAGGGCTACCAGCCAGGCGACCAGGAAGCCGATGGAGTAGAGAAAGCCGTCGTAACCGTAAACCGCGATGGCCCCGGCGATGCCCAGGAACGAGGCCGCGGACAGGTAGTCGCCGGAGATCGCGATCCCGTTCTGCGGCCCGGTGAACGACCGGCCCGCCGCGTAGTAGTCCGCGGCGGACTTGGTGCGATGCGAGGCCCGGAACACGATCACCAGGGTGACCAGCACGAAGAAGACGAAGATCCCGCCGTTGAGCAGCGGCGACCCGACGGCGTGCTGGGCTAACGCTGCAATCACCAGGCTCCTCCTTCGACCCGCTCGCGGATCCGGCTGCCCAGCGGATCGAGATTGCGGCTCGCGAATCGGACATAGACCGTTGTGATGGCGAAGGTGGAGACGAACTGGAGCAATCCGAAGATCAATCCGATGTTGACGTTGCCGACGATCTTGATGGCCATGTAGTGCGGCGCGAACGCTGCCAGCAGGACATACAGGAAGTACCAGGCCAGAAAGAATAAAGTCACCGGGAAGGCGAAGCTGCGGAACCGGTGTCGCAGGGTGGCGAACTCCACGCTGGTGTGGGCGGCGGCCCAGGGGTCCACGGGTGGCGGCGTGCCCCCACCCCCGATGCGTTCGGTGGTGCTCATGCGGACACCTCCAGGGCAGTGATGATCATGCGATGCTACGTGCGTCGCGAGGACCGCCGAAACCCTAGTAGCAGGTCGTTCACCAGCGTGCACCGCATCGTGAACCATTCGGTGTGCAGGCGCGATTACCGACGGTGCCGGCCACCGCGCATCCGGCTCAGCGCCGCCATCCCGACCCGGGCGCCCAGCTGACCCAAGTCCCGCTCCTCGGACAAACCCAACCGGTCCGGTGCGTGCAGCCGCAGCAGGATGCGAGATACGTCGGCCGGGACCCGGTCGCTGGTGCGATGGCTGACCACCACCATGGTCAGGAAAGCCAGCGGCACGGTGAACACCGCAGGCTGCGCCAACATTGCCTGCCACCCTGGCGAGAGCACGCCGGCCGCGGCCGGCAGCACCGCGGCGAACGCCAGACCACCGCCGGCCAGGATTCCGGCTGCCGCGCCGGCGTCGGTCAGCCCGCGCCACCAGATACCCAGTACGAGCAGCGGGCAGAACGACGAGGCGGCCACCGCGAAAGCCAGTCCCACACCTTGCGCCAGGTCCAACGACGACACGGCGAGCACGAACGCCAACGGCACTGACCAGGCCGCCGCGGTGGCCGCCCGGAAGTCCCGCAACCGATCGGGCAGCACCTCGGTGGACAGCGCCCCGGCGATGCTCACCACCAGCCCGGTGCCGGCGGATACGAAGGCGGCGAACGCCCCGGCCGCGATCAGGCCGCCGAGTAGCAGCCCCGGCCATCCTCCCAACGCGGCGCGGGGCAGCAGCAACAGTGCCGCGTCGGTGTTGCCGTTGACCAGCAGCTCCGGGAGGTAGAGCCGAGCGAGCCACCCGGAAGCCATCGGGAACAGGTAGAACACCCCGAGCAGCGACAGCACCAGCAACGTGGTCCGGCGCGCCGCTCGGCCGTCGGGGTCGGTGTAGTACCGACCCAGCACGTGCGGCAGCCCCATGGTGCCCAGCAGCAGCGCCACGATGAGCGAGTAGGTGGCCAGCAGCGGGTGATCGCCATTGCCCAGCGGGCGCAACCACTTGTCGTTGTCCAACGCGGCGCCTCTGACCACCGGTGCCCGGCTGCCCGCGTCGAAGTGCAGCCTGGTGTTCTTGGCGACCCGGTGCTCCCCGGGCGCCCAGACCACCGTGCCGTTGGCGGGTTGCCCGTCCTGGCTTCCCACCGCCTTGACCAGCATCGGCTGGGCGACTTCCAGCACCACATCGTGATCAAGAGTGATGTCGGCGGCATGGGAGAAATACGGCGGCGCCGGGGCGCTCAGCGAGTCCCGCAATCCCGGGGCCTCGCCAGCATTGTGAATCAGCAGCACGAAGACCGGGATGGCGAGCGTGGTCAGTTTTATCCAGTACTGGAAGGCCTGCACGATGGTGATCGAGCGCATCCAGCCGGTGTAGATGTTGAACGTCACGATCGCCATGACCACGGCCGCGCCGACCCACTGCGGCTGTCCCGTCACAGCATGGAGGGTGAGCCCGGCGCCCTGCATCTGCGGCACCAGGTAGAGCCAGCCGATGACGATGACGAAGATGGTGCAGACTCGGCGCAGCCCTACCGAGCCCAACCGTGCCTCGGCGAAGTCGGGCAGCGTGTAGGCACCAGACCTGCGCAGTGGCGCCGCCACGAAAAGCAGCAGTGCGACGTACCCCGCGGTGAACCCGACCGGGTACCACAGCGCGTCCACCCCGCCCTTGAGCACCAGACCGGCGATCCCCAGGAAGGAGGCCGCGGACAGGTACTCGCCGGAGATCGCCGCGGCATTCCAGCGCGGCCCCAGCGTTCGGGACGCGACCAGGAAGTCCGAGGTCGACCTGACCTTGCCCCCGTAGAGCCCGGTGAGCATGGTCGCCGCGGCGACCAGGACCATCGCACCGACGGTGACGTAGAACGTGGCCTGCTCGGGCACGCTGGCGTTCAGTTCTCGACCATATCGGCGAAGTCCTGCTCGTTGCGGTCCGCGCTGCGGTTGTAGGACCAGGCCACCGCGACGAAGAACGGGTAGACCGCGAACCCGAGCAGCAACCACGGCAGCCGCAAGCCCAGGATGTTGGTGGTGCCCAGCGACGGCATCAGGAACAACAGCGGGATGCCTCCGAGCACCACCACGGTGAGCAGCATCAGCCGGATCGACAGGATCAGCTGCACCCGCACCAGCTGGCGGACCAGTACCTCACCGACGCTGGTCTGATCCTCCAAATCGGCGAGCGTTCGCACTACCCGGCGGCTGCTGCGCCGCTTGGCGAGCACGATCCGTTCCCGCTTGCCAAGCTTGACCTTGGCCGCGACCGGGTAGCCGCTGGCCTCCCGTGCCTTTTCTTGAGCCGCTGCTTCCGCAGCTGCCCGGGTCAGAGTCTCCCACGGGTCGTCATCCGGCCCAGCCGCGTCAGTACTCATTGGCGCTCATCGAGATTCTATCGCCGAGGCATGGGGACTCATTGCAACTCATCGGGGTTCATCGGGGCTGCTCGTGCGGTCCAGCCCTGTTTGGCCGCGCGGACCAGGCGGTCCTTCAGCTCTCGAGTGTGCCTTCGGCTGACCGGTAGCTCGGTGGCGTCACCTCCGTTGCCCACCCGCACGACGTAACCCGACGCCGACATGCGCAGCTCGGTGACCAGCGGCAGGGCGACCAGAAAGGAGCGGTGGATCCGCACGAACCCGGCGTCCGACCACCGATCTTCCAACTGGGAAAGCGGAATACGGACCAGGTGGCTGTTGCCCTCGCCGGTGTGCAGCCGCGCGTAGTCCCCATGCGCCTCCACCCAGCGTACCGACGAACGCGGCACCAGCTTGGTGGTCCCGGCGAGCTCCACCGGGATGACCTCGTCCTCGCTACCGGGCTCCGGTCCCGAGGCGGACGCGTCACGCCGGGAGGCCACGATCCGCCGCATGGTGTTGGCCAGTCGCTCCCGGCTCACCGGCTTCATCAGGTAGTCGGCCGCGCCGATCTCGAAGGCGTCGAGAGCCTTTTCATCGTAGGCGGTGGCGAAGACGACCACCGGTGGATTGGGAATTGCGGCAAGCAGGCGAGCCAGTTCCAGCCCGTCCAACCCGGGCATCCGGATGTCCAGGAACACGACATCGATCTGGGGCAGCGATGTGCCGTTGGTCCGGTTGTCGGGCCGCAAGACCGACAACGCCTCGGTGGCGTTCGTTGCCGTCAGCACGGTGCCGATCCGCGGATCGGCCTCGAGTACTTCGACCAACATGGACAGCGGACCCGGCTCGTCGTCCACGGCGAGCACGACAAGCTCAGGGTTGTCGTCGTTGCCGCTCATCGACCGCCTTTCCGCCGATCCAGTGTGCCCCTACCAACCCCGGATCATCAAGCCTGCACATGGCCGGTATCGCTGTCCACGGTTGGCGCAGTTGCGCGGCCCCCCGGAACCGATTGTGCACTCAGTGTGCTCGGCGGAGCTACAGACCGAAGCGGGACCAGGCGGCTCGGTGCTCAAGCGCTTCGAGCACCGCCAGCGCGGACTCCGGACCACCGCGCCCGCTCAGCGAAGCTACGGGTCCTAACCCCAGCCGAGCCAGCAGCGGCCGGCGCGCGTCCACGTTGATGATCTCCGCGTCAGGGTAGCGCTTGGCGATCTCCCCACGCATTGTGCCGAGCCGGTCGACCAGACCCAGTTCCAGGGCCCGGCGCCCGCTCCACACCTCGCCGGTGAACAGGTCTTGCTGCCCGGTCGCCAGCCGATCGCCGCGGCGGGAACACACCCAGTCTCGGAACATCCCGTGCAGTTCGGTCTGCATGCCGCGTAACCACTCCACATCGTCCTCGCGTTCAGGCAGGAACGGATCGAGCCGGGCCTTGTTCGTCCCCGCGGTGTGCAGCCGCCGCTCGATGCCGAAGCGCTCCAGCAGACCGTGTAGGCCGAAACCCTGGCTGACCACCCCGATGGAGCCGACCAGCGACGTCGGGTGCGCGACGATCTCATCAGCGGCACAGGCGAGCCAGTACCCACCGGATGCGGCGACGTCCTCGCAGAATGCCAGCACCGGCACGTGCTTCTGGTCGGCGAGACCGCGGATCCGATCGGCCACCAGCGCCGACTGAGTGGGTGAACCGCCCGGTGAGTTGATCAGCAGCACCACCGCCCGCAGCCGGTCATAGCCGAAGGCGCGAGTCAGCACCGATTCCAAGACCGCCAGGTTGATCACTCCGCGACCCAGCGGCGCCGGCGTCGGCGTGATCACACCATGCAGTTTCACCGCGGCCACCACTGGGCCGCGCGCGCGCTGGGTGCTGGGCAGCGGCAGCCGCGAGGTCAGGTCCTTGACGTCCATCAGGCCAGCCTACGGTGACTGACCGACATCGCTCGGACCAACCGGTGGAGCTCCACCGCTCGGACTCGGGAAGGTCGTCGCCCTGACTGCGGTCTCTTGCGTGAGCCCGGTCCGAAAGTCGAAACCGACCGCGACCCCCCTCGTCGGGCCAGGCCTGGTCTGCCGGGTAAGCCCTGAGCCACAGGGCACCGTCAGCTAAGCGCTCACGGGTGGTTGGGCACGCGATGCGTTTGGCGTGGGCGGCGCGATGGCGCGCACGCCACGGCTGAACTTGGGTACCCGCATGCTGACCTTGGTACCCATCCCCGGTCCGGTCTCGACCACCAGCCCACATTCCTCGCCGAAGGCCCCGCGCAACCGATCATGAACGTTGCCCAGCCCTACGTGCGCACCAGTGACGTGTGAGTCGGTCATCTCGTCCCGGAGCCGGTCCGGGTCCATGCCGATGCCGTCGTCCTCCACGCTGATGAGGCAATCAGACCCGGAGTCCTCGGCAACGACCGAGACGGTGCCGCCGCCGGGTTTACCCGCCAAGCCGTGCCGTACCGCGTTCTCCACCAGCGGCTGCAACGCCAGGAACGGCAACACCACCGGCAACACCTCGGGTGCGATCTGCAGCCTGACCTGCAACCGGTCCCCGTATCGGGCCTTCTCCAGGATCAGGTAGCGGTCGATATTGTTGAGTTCCTCGGCGAGCGTGGTGAACTCTCCAGCGGTGCGGAAGGAGTACCGGGTGAACTCAGCGAACTCCATCAGCAGCTCACGGGCCTCTTCCGGGTCGGTGCGGACGCACGAGGAGATCGTGGTGAGCGCGTTGTAGATGAAGTGCGGGGAGATCTGCGCGCGCAGCGCCCGCACCTCGGCATGAGCCAACCGGGATCTGGACTCGTCGAGCTCAGCGAGCTCCAGCTGGCTGGAGACGTACCGGGCGACCTCCGCCGCGGCCCGCATCACACCAGCCGCGGCGGTCCGTTGACTGACCACCCCGAAGGTCCCTACGACGCCGCCGTCGACCTCCAGCGGGCAGACGACGACAGCACGAATCGGGCAGTCGGCGCGCCCGCAGTCCATCTCGCGCTGGCTGCGGACCTGCTGGCGCCCGGTGCTGAGTACCTCAAGCGCCGCCTCGGCGACCCATTCGGCGTGGTGCTGACCCTCGCCATCCCAGGCCAGCATGACGCTTTCCTCGTTGGTCAGCGCGACGGCTGAGCAGTTCAGCAACGCCCGCAAGTGCGGCGCCGCGGCCGTCGCCGAGGCGGCCGACAACCGATCTCGCAGCGGTGGTGAAGCCTGCGCCATGGTGTGCAGCGCGGTGTAGGTGGCACGATCGGCGTCGCTGCCGAACGGCTGACGCCTTCGCATCCGATATATCAACCCGGCAGCGATCACCACGGCGAGGACGACGATCCCCACCACCGCAACGCTGCCGAACCCGTTCACGAATCCTATAGTCGCGGTCTCGACCTCAGCTGACAACGGCGGGTCGCCGGTGCTGTCAGCTTGGCGGCGAGCAGGACCTTCGCAGGATGGTCTCGGCCGCCTTGGGCCAGTTCACGCCGGCGGTGATCCACGGCATCGCGGCCTCGGCCGAGTGGCCGGCCTGCATCCATCGGGCGGCCACGACCATGGGGTGGTCCCACCCCGGGTCGACGACATGGGCGAGCTGCAGCGCCAGGCGCATCAACTCGCGATCGCGAGTGACGTAGCCGATCAGCCGGCGGCTACGGGTCCGCGGCGCCGGTTCACCAGGGTCGGCTGGGAACAGCAGTAGGTCGCGTTCGCCGAGCAGGTCGGCGATCTGGTGTTCGGGAGCCGGCTGCTGGGTCGGCACTCCTGAGCAGATCCACTCCACCGGGCGGCCCAGCGCCCCTTCGTCGACCGACCGGAGCTCCACCGTCCACGTCGTTCCCACCGAGCGGCACCACGACGCGGTGAAGACGCAGTTACCGGAAGCTCTCCGTTCCGATGGGGAGCCCCCGGGACGAGTTGGTGGGGCGGACCGAACCACAGCGCAAGCGAACCCCCACTGGACCGGGAGCACCACCGCAGCACGGGTGAACCGACTCCATTCACTCTGATGGCGCCATCAGCGAATCAGCCGGGACAGCCTGCGATCGGCCAGGGGCTTGCCGCCGGTCTGGCAGGTCGGGCAGTACTGGAAGGCGCGGTCGGCGAAGGACACCTCGCGGACGGTGTCGCCGCATACCGGGCAGGGCAGACCGGCGCGGGCATGCACGGCCAGACCGGCCCGCTTCTCTCCCTTGAGCCGAGCGGCGTCCTGGCCGACGGAGCGGGCTACCGCGTCACGCAGCACCCGCTGCATCGCCTCGTGCAGCCGGTCCACGCTGTCGTCGGTCAGCCTCCCGGCGGTGGCGTAGGGCGACAGCCGGGAGGCGTGCAGCACTTCGTCGGAGTAGGCGTTGCCGATTCCAGCGATCGCCGTCTGGTCAGTCAGCGCCGTTTTGAGCCGCTCGGTGCGCCCACGAAGCACCTCCGCGAGCCCGTCGCGGGACAGCGTCAATGCATCCGGGCCGAGCCGGGCGATCCCCGGTACATCACAGACGCCGGCCGCGTCAGCTACGACGTACACTGCGAGCCGCTTCTGGGTGCCCGCCTCGGTGAGGTCGAAACCCACCCCTCCACTGAGATGCACCCGCAGCGCGATCGGCCCCTTGCCCGGGCGCGGTGCGGCGGGGGCCAGCGAATCCGACCAGCGCAGCCAGCCCGCCCGCGCCAGGTGAATCACCAACGCGGGCCCGTCGGTGTGCATCGCCAGGAACTTTCCGTGCCTGGTGGCCGCGGTCACCGGGCGTTCGTGCAGTGCGCTCGCCGGCGGTTGCACGGTCTTGAGCACAGTGAGGGAAGCGACGTCGACGCGCGTCACCGTTGCGCCGACGGCGTACTCGCGCAGATGATGCGCCAGCGCCTCGACCTCAGGCAGCTCCGGCATACGTTCAGTGTGCGGCAATCCGATCGAATGTACGACGGATCCGATCGAACGGATGCTCGGCAGTCAAGAATCGCGGAGCGGTGTGCCGGACTGGAACCGGGCAAGCGGCCCGTTGCCGTCGTCGGGGCTGCCCGTCTTCTTGAGGTCATCAACGACCTGATAAGTCTCCTCCCGGGCCGGGATCATGCCGCGCACGACGCCTTCCCAGTGCTCACCCTCAGTCCCCGCCGGCTCGTCGGTGTGCGCCGTGATGATCCAGGGCCGCTGCAGTGCCCACGACACCGGCAGCACCAGCAGCAGCAGCAGGATCAGCAAGACGAACCAGGCCGGTATGACGACGTCGGCTGGGGTCCAGAAGACCACGAACAGCGTCAGCGCGACGACGATGCCCAGCATTATGGCGCCATGGCCATAATCGGTCATGTCATGCTCGAACTCGTCGGCCATCGCCCGTCGGGTCCAGCTGATCCTGCTCCGGACCCACCAGGTGCGCCTATCGGCGGCCCGCACCACCCGCATCATGATCCGACCTCCATACTTTGCGGGACACCCGCACCCGGGCATCTCGCGGGACACCCGTCGCCTGAGGACACTCAGCGTAACGCGGAGCTGACGCCCGTGGACGCGGGTGCGATGCTGACACGCGATGACTCAACCACCCTCGTTCACCCGCCGCCGGGAGGACTTCGCCTGCCTGCACTGCGGGACGCCGGTGCGGGGCAGCGGATACACCAACCACTGCCCGCGGTGCCTGTGGTCGCAGCACGTCGACATCAACCCGGGCGACCGGGCCGCCGACTGTGGCGCAGCGATGGAGCCAGTCGGGGCGCTGTCCGAAGGCGGCGAGATCGTCGTGGTGCAGCGGTGCGTGGCGTGCGGGCACACCCGGCGCAACCGCAGCGCAGCCGACGACGACCGCGAAGCGCTCCTAGCCCTATTCGGCCGCCCAGTGCCCGACCCGCGATGAGATGGCTCGTGTCGCCGCCAAGTGGAACCATTTCGCGGCGTGAGCGGCCCGAAGATCGCCATATGGAATCTGTGAGTGTCATTTCGTGGATGTGAGCGCCCCGGAGACCGTCAGATGGAGCCAACTCCGTGGGCGCTACGTCGCCCTGAGGTGTGCGTTGGGTCCTGGGTCGCTGTATGGCCCTGCACGTCGTCGTCTTACCGGTACCAGGGCGCCCCGCGAACACGATCAACACGAGGTAATCAAGGCTCGCCGAGTGGAATCACCGCCGGTCACCAACGCTGGGCGGCGTGTCGTCGGGTTTGCGAGATGCTGCGGTGCTGGGGGCGAGTATCGGTCCGCCGGACCGGCCGCGCGGCTCGGCCGGTCCCCAACAAGCCGAGCGCGATCAGCAGCACGGCGATCGATACCAACGCGGCGACCATGGCCTTCGCGTCGTTACCTGCTACGGGGCCGGTCGCAGCGACCTGCTCGACGTTGACGACCGGATCGATGCGCTGTTCCCGGCCGGCGGGTGCGACATCTGCTGTCGTCGGGGACGCCGCAGCGGGGAGTACGGCGGCGGGGGGCTGTGGCGCGGGCAGCCGGGAATAGTCGACCAGCCCGGTGTGCTCCAGGTACTCCATCTGCCGGTTGAGGAGCACCGCGGCGTTGGCCGCGAACGACCGGATCAGCTCGTTACGGGTGCCCGCCCGCACGCTGGTGATGGCCGGCAGAACCTCGCCGTCGGTGACGCGCAGTCCTTGGGCGAACATCCGGTCGAAATCCGAGCCGGAGCGCCCGGATAGTTCCCGCATCCAATTCTGTTGCTGCGTATTGGGCTGGTCGGGCAATGGCACACCGAGCTTGGCGGCGACCGCGCGAGCCTGATTGCCGAGGTCGCCGTAGTCGACCCAGATGCGCGCAGCGACGGTGCGGACACCCACGGTGGCGCCCTGTTGTTGAGCCTGCTGCCCACTCGACCCGCCGCACAGGCCGGCCTGGCGGATCATGACCAGCAGATCACGATCCGCGGGGCTCAGCGGGCCCCACTGCGTCTGCGCCCATGCCGCGCCTGCTGCCTTGTTCGGCCGCTTGTCTGACACGGTTGCCACCCCGTACTGCGACGTGGCCCAGTACTGGAACACCACAACCGTCAGCGCGGCAATCACGGCCAGGGAGACGACCCATCGGACGAATCGGGGTACCAAGGGGCGCACAGAAGGGCCTTTCTCCGCTCAGGGTCAGCAGGGGTGTGGGTCAGACGAGGTCGAACTGCTCGGTGTGGATCCGCGGTTGCGGGACGTCCAACCCGTCGAGCACGGTCAGCACGTCGGTGACCATCGCAGGAGGGCCGCACAGGTAGTAGTCGAGCTGGTTGCGTCGGAACGTGCCGGGCAGCAGCGCCGTCAGTAGGTCCTCATCGACGGCGCCGGACGCGCCGGTCCAGCTCGGTGGCGGCTGGCGGAGCAGCTCGATAACCGTGAGGTCCAGCTTCTGTTGAAGTTGGCTGAGCTCGGCGCGAAACAGCAGCTCGTCGAGGGTCCGGGCAACCACCACCAGGCGGTGCGGCCGGCGGTCGCGTCGGTGCGCCAACGTCCGAAGCATGCTCATCATCGGGGTGATGCCGACGCCACCGGCAATCATCACCAGCCCTGTGCAGCGCCGCAGGTCCAGGGTGAAGGCACCGTGCGGGCCATCGACCCATACCGGGCTGCCCGGTTGCAGCCGGCGCAGCTCGCTGGTGAAATCCCCGCTGTGCCGGATCGTGAACTCGGTCCACAATCCGAGGTGAGCGCTGGAGGCGATGGTAAACGGATGCTCCTGCGCTCCGATCGAGGGGTTCAGGCGTAGCCAGGCGAACTGGCCGGGGGCGAATTCGAGGGTCCGGTAGCCACGCCGGTGCCCGTCGCGACGGGGCTCGAGGACCAGTGTGCTCACCGTGCTGGTCTCCGGCCGGAGCTCGCGGACCACATATTCGCGGCGGGGGCCATAGATCGGCAGCCATAGCCACCGGTATCCCAGCACCCCGAGCGCGGCCACCGCCAGGACGGTAAACAAGGCCCGCATCGCGGTGTCCCGAATCAGGTGGTTGAGCCACCAGATGTGCAGCGCGCTGAGCACCAGCACGGAGCCGGCCAGCGCCAGATGCACCCAACGCCACACCTCGTAGCGCTGCCGCAGCCGCCTGCGCAGCACCGTCAGCGCGACCAGCGCACCCAGCGCCACGGCGGCACCGACGGCCGCGCGGGCCCGGGCAGGTGCATGCAGGACGTCGAACAGCGCCACGTTTGCCGGCTTCGCCGCCACCACCAGGATGATGTGCAAACCCACCAGCAGCGTGACGGCCAACCCGACGAAGCGGTGGATCCCCAACACGCCGTCGATGCCTAACGTGCGGGTCAGCGAGCGCACCCGAGAGGGCAGTACAACCGCGCAGACCAGCAGCGAGGTGGCCAGCAGCCCCATCCCGACGGAGAGCTGGGACAGCAGCGACGAACCATCGCCGGTACGGGGGCCGTGCAGCGCGGGCGCCAGCAGGGCAGGCGCCAGGAGCACGGCGAGGAAGGCCGTTGCCCACAGCGTTCGTTCCAACTGGCGTCGCACGGCACGAACCGTATGGAGAAGTGGGCACCTATCCGGCGCAACCTGAGAGTGTTACCGGCTCGGGGTCGCCCACTCGGCCGTGGGACGCGACGAGCGCCCGTCCGTTAGACCAAACGGCGGTAAGCATTACGCCGAACACCGCATCACACCCTCAACAGCGTTCGGTGACGCGATGGGCCAGTCGGGTAATCTTGCCGCTCATCGATTGCCCAACGCCGCACGGCGCGGAAGCCTTGCCGCCGATGCCACCCGATCAGCGCTCAGCGGTGTTCCCCACTGGATCTTCTCCTGGGCCCCCCGCCAGCCCGCGGCAACCGGTTCTTCTCATGGTGCCTTTGCGGCAGACAACGAGCCGGGTGCTTCAGGCGTTGCGGTCCACCGGATTCGAGACCCGGATACTGGACACCGTCCCGGAGGTGCTGGACGCGGCGCGCGCACGTACCCTGGCGGCGATCGTGCTCGACGTTGCGCTGGCCGGCCCGGATCCCCGGAACTTCCTCGACGAACTGCGCCGGGTGGCTCCGCAGTTGCCGGTGATCGCGCTGACCTCACGCGAGCAACGGGAACAGACCGTGTCGCTGCTGCGGGGTACCTTGGACGACTACCTGACCACGCCGTTTCCCGTGGAGGAACTGGTCAGCCGGCTGCGGCTGCGGGTTTCCGATCGGATGCCGGTGGACCGGACGGTGCTGCGCGCGGGGATGGTCACCGTCGACACCACCCTCGGACTGGTCAGCGTCGCGGGCCGGCTCGTGACGCTGTCCCCGACCGAATATGCCCTGCTGATCGCGCTGGCCACCCGGCCAGGCCAGCCGGTGTCGCAGGACCGGCTGACGACCGAAGTTTGGGATCAGCCGAAGTCGTCCAACATCGTGGAAGTCTATGTCGGCTACCTGCGCCGCAAGCTGGGCGCCGACCGGATCCGCACAGTGCGCGGTGCCGGCTACGTACTCGACGGCTGACGTTTCTGGTTCATCGTTCGTCGCATTTCCGCCCATACGACCGACCATCCCGCTAGCGCCTGTATTGCGACCCGCGGGCGACCCACCGACGATCACGCTTCCCAGCGAACTCCGAGGTTGTGTGCAGGCTGCTCGCACATCAGCGGGCCATAACTGGACGCATGGATTCGTCGGACGGCTCTAGGGGTGAGGTGGGCTTGGTGACGGCGGCGAAGGAACGTGAGGTTGCTCCCGACGCTGGGGTGCGCCGGTGGTCGGTGAGCCAGCGGTTGGCCACGGTGGATGTGGTGGTGCCGGTGCACAACGAAGAAAGGGCGCTACCAGGATGTCTGCAGGTCCTGCGTGCCTACCTCCACGATCAGTTCCCGTTCGAGTGGACGATCACGGTAGTGGACAGCGCCAGTACCGATGGCGTGCTGCGGGTGGCGACGGAGCTCGCCGCGTGCGACGACCGGGTGCGGGTTCTGCATCTGGACCGCAAGGGACGTGGCCACGCGTTGCGCACCGCCTGGGAATACAGCGATGCCGATGTCGTGGTCTACATGGACGTCGACCTGTCCACTTGTTTGGATGCGCTGTTGCCGTTGGTTGTTCCGTTGGTGAACGGTCATTCCGACATCGCGATCGGCTCCCGGCTGGCGCCTGGTGCGCGGACCGTGCGCAGCTCGCAACGAGAGATAATCTCCCGGTGCTACAACGCGTTGATCCGGCTGACCCACGGCGCCCGGTTCTCGGACGCACAGTGTGGCTTCAAGGCGGCCCGCACCGAGGTGATCCGACCGTTGCTGGCGCACGTGGTCGACGACGGATGGTTCTTCGACACCGAGCTATTGCTGCTCGCCGAGCACAACGGACTGCGAGTGCAGGAGGTGCCGGTGGACTGGGTGGAGGACGTCGATAGCCGGGTCCGGATATTGTCCACCGCTGTGGGGGACGTTCGCGGACTGGTGAGGGTGGCCCGGGCCAAGGCCACCGGCGCGGCACGGGTGGTGGATCTGCCCCGGCGGCCGGCGCCCCGCTCCGCGCATCCGGACGCGGTGCTCGCTGCGGGTGCGGGCGGGTTGCTGTGGCAGTTGATGGTTTTCGGTTTGATCGGGCTGGCGTCCACTGCGGCAACGGCCGCGCTGTACGCGCTGTTTCGCTCGTGGTCACCACCGCTGGTGGCGAATCTGGTCGCGCTCGTGGTGGTGAACCTGCTGAACACCGAGGCGAACCGGCGCCTGACCTTCGCCGGTTCTGGTGTGTCACGGCAGCGGGTCCACCTGCAGGGGCTGGTCGTCTTCGCGTTGTATTACGCACTCACCTCGGGGGCGCTGCTGGTGTTGGGAGCGCTGGTGGCCAGCCCGTCGCGATGGCTGGAGGTCGCCGTCATACTGGCGGCCTCCGCGGTAGGAACCGCCGGCCGCTTCGTACTCCTCCGCAACTGGGTCTTCCCCTCATGACCGTGGACGCACCCCCGCTCCACGCACCCGCATCGCGCGGGTTGGGCGGGGTTAACGGACCGGGTCTTAGCTTGTCGTTTAACCTCTTGATGTCGGGTCTTGCGCTTCGTGGCGGCGTGTCGCCATGACACGGAGCGGCCACCGCTTGATCATCTTCGGGTTCCTTCCACAGAGCTCGAAGACGAAGGCGGTGGCCGTGAGTGCCAGTGTGCAGCAGACGAGTCGCGGAGGCCCGCAGGCGGGCCCGACGAGCCTGGATGATCTTGACGCGTTTCGTGGTGCGTTCTATGACTGCCTGAGTCTGCGGGCGGATGCGTTGTTTGAGCTGACCGACGCGGTGTTGTGTGCCGAGGGGCCGGTCAGCACGCTGGTTGGGCTGACGTTGACCGCTGAGCACCGGCGTGGGCATGGTGCCCTCTACGACAGCCTGGGAAGCGGCCGGATCGAGGTCGGTCGGTTGCGCAGGTCACTGGTGAGCCTGCCGGTGCCGCGGGATGAGCAGGGGCGGATCACACTGGCGGTCGATGTCAGCCCGTGGCTGCGCCCGGACGCGGCGACCAGCCCCGATCGGTCGTTTTGTCACGTCTACGGGCGGGGCAAGGGCCAGGCACAGATGATCCCTGGCTGGCCCTATTCCTTCGTGGCGGCGCTGGAGCCGGGCCGCACGTCGTGGACCGCGCTGCTGGACGCGCTGCGCTTGGGTCCCCACGATGATGCGACCACGGTGACCGCCACACAACTACGCGAGGTGATCGGACGACTCCAGCAAGCCGGACAGCACAAACCCGGGGACGCGGACATCCTCATCGTCTTCGACGCCGGCTACGACGTGACCCGCCTGGCGTTCCTGCTGGCCGAGCTGCCCGTGGAGTTACTCGGCCGACTCCGCTCGGATCGCGTGTTCTCCTCACCCCCACCACCCCGGGCACCCAGCACCGCCGGGCGCCCGTCCAAGCACGGCCCCGAGTTCGCGCTGGCAGATCCAGCGACCCAGCCCGAGCCCAACGCGATCACCCACACCGACACCAGCCGCTATGGCACCGCCAGGGCACGCGGGTGGAACCGGCTGCACCCTCGGCTGACTCACCGCGCGGCGTGGCAGTCTCACCAGGGCCCGCTACCCATCATCGAAGGCAGCATCATCCAGCTCCAAGTGGACCGGCTCCCCGGCGATCGCAACCCCAAACCGGTATGGCTGTGGTACTCCCGACCCGAGCTCACCCACTTTGATGTGAACCGGCTGTGGCGAGCCTTCCTGCGCCGCTTCGACCTGGAGCACACCTTCCGGTTCCTCAAGCAAACCCTGGGCTGGACCCGGCCACGCATCCGCACACCCGACCAGGGCAACCGCTGGACCTGGATCATCGTGGCCGCCCACACCCAGCTCCGGCTGGCCCGCTACCTCACCAGCGATCTCCGCCGACCATGGGAGAAACCAGTCACCGAGCCTCACCGGCTCACTCCCGCCCGCATCCGCCGCGGATTCCGGAACCTCCGGCCGAAAACCACCCTGCCAGCCAGCGCACCAAAACCCTCACGACCCGGGCCAGGACGCCCACCCGGCTCCAAGAACCGCCAGCTCGCCCACCGGCACGACGTCGGCAAGAACGCCACCACCACGCCCACCAACAAGGCCAAGACAGGTTAAACGACAAGCTTAGCCCGCTGAGCCCGCGCGATGCGGTTCGTGCCCGCGTGGTGCTGGGGGCGCGTGCCCAGTGGGTCCAGCAGCACTGCGCCGTGGTCAGCCCGTCCGCCTACGGTGCATCCGATCGCATCCAAGTTCTCTACGACTGCGCCGATTGACGCCTCTGCATGACGGGGTCGGGTGCTACTAGCCGTCGTCTCATCCGCCCCTCTCATCCCACAGAGAGGGTAGGTGGATCTGTTGCAGAGGTGCCACTGATTGCAACTTCCTGCCCAAAGTCGCCATCAGTGGCACCTCTGCGCGCGGCGACAGTCCTTCCCCAGATCGAGCTGGTCAGTCGGTATCTGCGTGACCTGGCGTTGAGGGACATGAGCCCTCTGACCAGCGCGGTGTACGGCTTCTACGCGTTCCACGGGCACTACGGGCGCGGTCCGGTGATCAATCCGGTGCCGTCCTCGGGTACGCGGCGGCTGGCGCTGGTGCACCGCAGCCCGATCGAGTCGACACGGCCGTTCGCCCGCGCGCGTCTGCGGCAGAAGGTCACATCCCGCTCGTTCCGCGCTACAACGGCCACGAACGGGTCTGGACCGCGCCGATGCCCTACCTGTTCCAGCGCCAGATCGGCGGAGTGCGGCGGGTGACCAGCACCGGAACGATCCTGAATAACCTTCGGCGCCGACCTCGGGTATTCACGTCAGGCTTTCGATCATGAGTTTTTTGGGTGTCAGGACGGGGAAGGGTGTCCCTGACCTAGGAGAATGCGGATTGTCGAGATCTGCATGTACCGCAGGAAGGGACACCCTTTGAGGTGAAGGCTACAAGCACCCGACGACTGGTCGGCGATCCCGCGCTGGGATGGTCGCAGAGACTTCAGGTCGAGGTCGGTGGGGCCGGGTCGGTCGCTGCGGCGGGGGTGGTGCTGCCGCGGTTGTTGGCTGACCGGCTCGGCCTGACGACTGGCCTGGCTGAGGTGGTGGCCCGGGTGGGGTTCTTCCCGGTGCGGCATCGAGGTCGGGCGCTGGTGGATGCGGCGTGCGCGTTAGCGCGGATTTCCACGCAGCGGATTCGGCCTTTGGT
>JRHI01000303.1_pt1 | contig 55573 bp, 44 predicted proteins | sample 215371 | NCBI WGS metagenome assembly JRHI01 (sample SAMN02929681, study PRJNA255918) | sediment metagenome | biome: cave system; feature: Ice Cave; material: Sediment; isolation source: sediment from deep within a dark volcanic ice cave with no known source of... ...
GGGAAAATTCCCGCCGCAAAAATCGCCGACACACAGCACGTGATTTTTAATCAGCGCCTGGATGCTGGCGTCACTGCGGCGCTCGCTGGAATGATCATCGTTTTAATTGTCGAAGCGCTGGTGCAGTGGTATCGCATCCTCAGCCGCCGAACGAAACCGGTTTTGCACGAAACAGCGTACGTGCCGTCACGCTGGTCGGAAGAATTTTCCGGCAAAACGTACATCGGTGGTGAAGTGGGAACTGATATGCCGGCGGACGGAGGGTAAGACGATGCCTGCGATGAAAAGTAAATTTTCAGGAGATAACGTCAGCGGCGTAATGCTGGTGTCGGTCGGCGGGATCATTCGCGTTCTAAAGCATTTCCTTCATAACGCATGGTATGGGATTCGCGAATGGTGCGGAGACTCCGCCTATGAGCGCTACTTGCACGCAAGAAACGCGAGATCGCACGATTCTTCCATTCTGACGCCCGCGGAATTTTACGTGGAACAACTGAACCGGCGCTATTCGCGTCCGAACCGTTGCTGTTGAGATTATTGAATTGCCCGGCAAGATCGTCACGCGCGACGAACAACAATCAGCGTAATTTCAGGCGGTACGCCGATTCGCACCGGCGCTCCCACTGTTCCAAGGCCACGATTAACGTAAACGGAGGCCATGGCATTGGCCTCGCCGCGCCCCGGCTGCGACACCTTGGGTGCCTCGGGGTACGGCTCCGCCGCAGTAGCGGTTATGTCCACCGATGGGGCGAGTAGCGGTCGCTGGTAAAGGCCCGCGATGTAATCGGTGATGAAGCGCGCGGGACTCAGCCGGTGATCGAGAATTTCCACCTGGATTTGTCCGCCGTGCGTGTGCCCGGCAAGCGAGAGCTCGATGCCCAGTTCGGCGGCGCGCGGAAACGAATTCGGATTGTGCGAGAGCAGAATATTCGGCATATCGCGGCGCACCAGATTTTGAACATCGCCGAGCGTCTGCCGTCTGTGGCCTTCGCTAGTGCGTTCCCGCTGGTAATCAACGCCAATAAGATTGAATTCCGCTCCTTTGAATGAGAGCCGGGCATTTTCCTGGCGAAGCAATCGCATGCCCGCCTGCGCGAAAAGCGTCTGCGCGGCATGTTCGACCCTAGCGTAGATTTCGTGATTCCCGTTGCAACCCCAAACTCCCAGCGGTGCGCGCAACATGCGGAGTTCGTCGATACAATCGCCCAGCGGATCGCTTGCACCCGTGATGAAGTCTCCGGTGATGACGGCGAGGTCGGCGCGAAGTTCGTTGGCCATTTCGACCGCGCGCCGCACCTGCGCCCGCGGCATATAACCGCTCAGGTGAATGTCGCTGAGTTGCACAATCTGCATGCCTTCGAGCCCGGCCGGCAATTTTGGTATGGGAATTTCCACCCTGCGAACGTGATAGTCGAGACGCTCCGCGGCGTAACCGTACATAGCGCCGAGAAACGGCGTGGCGCCGGCGGCGGCGGTCACCGCACGAAAAAAATATCGGCGCGATGGATCGTCGAGCTGTTCTACTTTTGATTTCGCATCCATCGCAGTTCCGGTAACCGGTCGCCCGGCAATTGGAGACTGTGGCGATTTAGCGATGGGTGCACCAGCTCCAGTTGTCGGATTTGTTCGAATGCCACGGCGAAGCAAGGACCACAGAAGATCGATGCCGTGAACCAGTTTTATGCCCAGGAAAGCAAAGAGCGCGCTGAAAAACCACAACCCCACGAGCGCCGACAGAAAAGTTCCGCGCGGAACCAGGTGCCGGTGACCCATGCGCACGCCGTCTATGAACGCAAAAATGACCAGCACCAAGACAACGAGCCACAATACGCGCGCGGCAACACGGAGAGACTTGCTGCGAAAATTGGCCGTCGCCCGCCAGATGCCCCGATGCCAGAAACGTTGAGAAAAGAAAATCAGGGAAACGGCGCTCAACCCGATGGCAAAGCGCAAGAAAAAGAAAGCCCAGTTCAATGAAGTAACGCCTCAGCTACGATATCAATTGTACCACGCAGACACGGGCAGCCTTCCGGCAGGACTTGCGGTATTTTCGGGAGTATCATGTGTCGCCCGAAGATCGCCACTGAGTGGGACGATGCAAAGTTCCAGCCTGGCAGTTGGAGACGACGGGCGTGTTGAGCCGTCTCACAGCAGTAGAAGTTGTTCGCGATTAACGGAGGAAAGCGATGATCAGGAAGGGAATTGTAACTTTGGTGTTAGCCGGGTGCTTCGGTACTTTGCCGGTGCTGGCGCAAGACACGGCACAAAAAAGCGAAGCGGCAAAACCGATGCCGAGCGCTTCGCAGATTGTTCTGGCGCAATGGAATGAGGTCGGCAAGAAACTCACCGCCATGGCGGAGGATTTTCCCGAAGACAAGTACGACTTCAAACCGACGCCAGAAGTACGCAGCTTTGCCCAGCAACTGCTGCACGTCGCGGTTTCGATGTATTACTTCACCAGTCCGGTGATGGGACAGAAGCCGCCCGCGGGAGAAGATCCTCCGCGCGCACAATACAAAACCAAGGCAGATGTGGTGGCCTACGTGAAAAAAGCCGTCGAGGACGGAGCCGCGGCGATCAAGTCGAAAGGTGACAAGGGCATGGCTGAGGTCACGACAGATCCGGACAGCAAGCAACAGATGCATGTGTCCGATCTGGCATATGGCTTGATCGAGCATTCCGGGGAACATTACGGACAACTGGTGGTTTACTACCGCGTATCGGGATTGGTGCCGCCGGAATCGCGTCCCAAGAAATAGTCGCACCACGAAGCAGCCGCACTAAAACACACTGACTCCGGCTGGAGTCAGCGGGGTTTTTGGTTTGCGGTGTAACGTTCCATTGGACAGTACAGCTGCGGAACTGCGCGGCGTCAGATGCGTTGATTGCTGTACGAAAAAATATTTACGACGTGGCTGCGCCCTCGGCTCCATTTTCCAGTAACGCGATCAGTTGCGCGGCATCATTTGTCGGAGGCAGGCAACTTCGCCCGGCACAAACGACTGCGAGAGGTTGGTCGGCTGGAAGATGGGGTACGGTCAACTTCAATGCTCCCGCAAGATGAGAAAGATCCGTTCCCGGCGTGATCCGCAAAACCGCTTTGCCGAAGCGAAATACGCGCTGCGCTGCAGCTTCAAGAGTCACTGCCGTGCGATCCTCCGCGGCGCCGGTGATGACCACTTGCATGGGGTGAGGTGTAAACAGCGTCGCCGCTAATCCATACGTCGCGGCGAACAGTCCGTATTGCGGAGCGATTCCCGCGAACGCTTCGAGCGTTTTTTGGGCCAACGCATAATATTGCTGCTCATCGGTGAATGCGTGCAGACGAATCAGCGCGATGGCCGCAACGGAGTTCGCGCCGGGCGTAGGCGAATCCTGAAACGGTTTGCGCCGGACATCTAGGCCGCCCATGGGCGCTGCGTCGGCGGGACGATCGAAAAATCCCCCGCCTTCCGCGTCGCCGTAGCGAGCGATAACCAGATCCATGGTTTTTTTCGCGGCGGCAAAATAACGCGACTCCAGGGTGGTTTCATACGCATCCAGCAAAGCTAAAACGCCGAATACTTGGTCGTCGAGCGAGCCGTCCAGCGCGGGTCCACCAAGGCGGTGACCGAAGCCGCGCGATTCGTCCCATACTTCATTCAGCAACCGATCGAGTGTTTTGAGAGCAAAGCCGCGCGCGTTTTTTGCAATCGCGCCGTCGAGAACGCGGGCCGCATCGAGATACGCGGATATAAACATGGCGTTCCACGATATATACATAGTCTTATCCACGAACGGAGTCGGTCGTAGCAGACGTGACGCCAGCATTTTTGCTTTGGCTTTAGCGATGGTGAGGCGCGCCGTGGATTCTTCGAGTCCTAGTTGTCCGGCGATGTCCGCCGGCTCGCGAGCGATCCACAAAACATTCTTCGCGGGATTGTGATGCATCTCGCCGTGCGTTTCCACGTCGTAATAAAGTTCCATCACGCGCGCTTCATCCGGCAGCAACGCGGCGCGGAGTTCCGCAAGCGTCCAGGTAAAATAATCGCCATCGTCGTCCAGCGAATGATCGGCATCCTGGCTGGCGTAAAACCCGCCATTGTCCTGGTCGGAGAGCACTTCGTTGACCCAACCGATGATGCCTTCGGCGGTCTGGCGCAGAAATGGATTCTGCGTTACCTGCCATCCGTGCAGATAATTCCGCAGAACTTCGGAATTGTCGTAGCTCATCTTTTCAAAATGCGGTACCAGCCAGCGTTCATCCACGGAATAACGGTGGAATCCGCCGGCCAACTGGTCATACACGCCGCCGCGGGCCATTTTTTCCAGCGTGCTTTCCGCCATCGCGCGCAGATGTTTTTCGCCGGTTTGCTGGAAACGCTCCAGAACCAGATCGAGCGCCGCCGCATGAGGAAATTTCGGCGAGCGGCCGAAGCCGCCATTCTTGATGTCGAAGAGTTGAGTGATCGACGCGATTTGCGTTTCCACCACGCCAGGATCGAATACTCCGCGCGCTCCGGTAAACACTTCAGCCTGAGTCACAGCGTCCGCCAACGAACTTGCCGCGCGCTCCAGTTCGTCGCGCTTCACGCGATACGACTCAGCCACGGCAAGCAGCACACGTCGAAAACCGGGCCTGCCCATCTGGTCCTCGGGCGGGAAGTACGTTCCGCCGAAGAACGGCCGGCCATCGGGCAGCAAAAAGCCGGTGAGGGGCCAGCCTCCCTGGCCGGAAATGGAACTGATCGCCGATTGATAGCGCGAATCGACATCGGGGCGTTCGTCGCGATCCACCTTTACGGCGATAAAACTCTCGCTGATGATTTTGGCGATTTCTGGATTTTCGTAGGATTCGCGGTCGATGACGTGGCACCAGTGGCACCATACTGCGCCGATGTCCAGCAGCACGGGCTTGTCGTCAAGCTTGGCACGCGCAAATGCCTCGTCGCCCCATTCATACCAATCGATCGGTTGGTGAGCCGCCGAGCGCAGATAGGGACTGGCGGAATCTTTCAGGCGATTTTCCGGATGTGTCGACAAGGGATTCCTTTGGATGGCAGGTGGCTAACGGGCCGTCGCAGCTATGCGGGCGCTCACTGAACGACGTTGCCGGGACCAAGGTCGCGCGGATCAAGGGGCTTACGTCCGGAAAATCCTTCGTCCTGGCGATGGTAAAAACGGATGCGGTCTTCACCGAGCTTCCAGCACAAATAAACATCCTGGTTGTCGATCACTGCCGGAAAATCCAGCAGGCCCACATCCAGATCTTTGATCACGCACCCGGTTTCAATAATTTGGCTGAGCGCGGAATTAAACGTTTCCGCGAGTTGCTGATGTTCGAGGCGAACGGCAGCCAGTTTTTCATACGGGACAATCACGCCGCCCATCATGGCGATCCGCGAGGACACGGCAGAGAGATCGTTCTCCAGACCCGCAAGTTTTTTGCGCACGCCCATGGCCTCTACCAAGACCGGCTCAAGCGTACGGCGGGCGCGTTCCGCCTCCGTTAGCGTAAAGAGGCGGCGTGGGGCCTCCGGCGAATCGTCACGATCTTTTTCGTCTTCTTCGTCTGGCATGTGTACTGGCAACTTTCTCTAGGTGCCCCGAACTCAGAAGGGCACTACTTCATTTGATGCGGCATGGGCCGACAACTGGACCATTTAAAATAAATAAAGATATGCAATCCGGACCGTCGATGAAGGCGATGCTATCGCAAACGAAGGTTTCCGTCGATACGGCAAGACGTATTTCTAACCGCCAATAAAAACCATGGAGCGCGACGGAGGCCTGAAATCCACTTCGTTAATGCGATGACCCTCTTCCTTCTCCATAACAACGGAAGTGATGTACGTCACTAAATTTTCGTCGCTGGCGCCTTCTCGCAGCAACGAACGTAGATCGTGGTCGTCTTTGCTGAAAAGGCATGTGCGTATCTTGCCGTCCGCGGTGAGGCGTACGCGGGAGCAGTGCCCGCAAAACGGCTGCGTTACCGGAGCGATTAGTCCGATTTCGCCGGGCGTGCCATCGGCAAAACGATATTTGCGCGCAGTTTCGCTGCGTTCATGCGGGATTTGCTCGAGCGGCCAGCGTACGTGAATGCGCTGGTAAATCTCCGCCGCAGGCACCACCACATCGCGCGTCCAATGGCGATCGGCGTCCAGCGGCATGAACTCAATGAAGCGCATGATCACCCCGCGGTCGCGGGCAAAAAGCGCGAAGTTTTCTACTTCGTCGTCATTGATTCCGCGGACGAGTACAGCGTTTATTTTTGCGGGCGCGAGAGCGGAAGCTTGCGCCGCGTCGATGCCGCGCATCACCGAGGCAAACGACTTGGTACGGGTAATGCGCTCGAATTTTGCGGAGTCGAGCGAATCGAGGCTGATGTTGATGCGATGTAATCCGGCGGACACCAGGCGCTCGCAGCGTTCCGCGAGCAAATGCCCGTTGGTGGTCATGGAAATGTCTTCAACGCCCAGCGCGCTTAAACGAGCGATGAAATCTTCCACGCCTGGACGAACCATAGGCTCGCCCCCGGTAACGCGCATTTTGCGAATGCCCAGGCTTTTGAAGATGCGGGCCAGCCGATCTAATTCTGGCCAAGACAAAATTTCATCGTGCTCGCGATAATTTTCCGGATCGGCCGAACGGCAATATACGCAACGAAAATTGCAGCGGTCCGTCACGGATATACGCAAGTCGGTGATTTGCCGTCCGAATTTATCGTGGAGCGTCATTTGGTTACGCTAGTTAGCCTTCCTGCCGCGAAATAAAAAACCCGACTCGGTGAATAGAATCGGGCACCCTCCGAAAAATGTTTCGGATGAAAGCTCCTTTCCAGACACCGGGAGGCGCGGGCGTTTCCACCCAAACCCTTGGCGCTCAGGCGAGGATTCTCAAGATGCCCTCGACTGAAGCGCTTCGTCCTTGCGCCGTGGGTTTTCTCTCCGGGAGGCGGCAAGGATCGGAGTTACAGGCAATAGTCTATTCCTGTCGCACGCGCATCGCAATTCAGTCATAGAAGCTGACGTTGCTGATGAAAGTTGGAGGCCCGGCGAGTGGCCCATACCGTAAACGCTGTTCCCGGCGCTATGCCGCTCCAGCACCAGGCAAACTCCCTGAATCCCGGGTGTGATAGAGTTTTTTCCTGACCATGCGGATCTTCGTTTTAGGAGCCGGCGCGACCGGTTCCCTCCTCGCACAATTGTTGGAGCGTCAAGGGCACACCGTATGGTGCGGTGACCGCGACCCTGCGCGCGCGCGGAGGTTTCTAGGCAAAAAGAGCATGATCGCCGTGACGGAAGTGAACGCGCGCAATCTCCGCGGCATTGTGCGTGTGGCTCGCGGGTGCCAGTTGATCGTGAATGCCTCCGCTTCGGTCTTCAATCAGATTGTCATGCGGGCGGCGCTGCGGCTTCGCGCTCATTATCTGGATTTGAGTTCGCACCTTACGCGCAACCCTTTCAAATCGGAGCAATTCGCGTATACCAAACGATTTGAAGAGAAGAACCGGACCGCCCTGATCAATACCGGAGCCGCGCCGGGGCTGACGAATTTGTTGGTAAAGCGCGCGGCGGAAGCGCTGGACGAAGTGGAATCGGTGCAAATCCGGCTATATGAAAGCACGGAAAGCGCAGATCCGATTTCGCAGTGGTCGCCGGAGGTCTCCTTCGATGAAGCGATTTCCAGTCCGCGTGTCTATCGCAACGGAAAATTCTTGATGGAAAAACGGTTTGCGGAACTGGAAAAGTTCCGTTTCGCGGATGCTATCGGCAATGCCAATGTGGTGTTGGCAGCGCAGGATGAAGTGACCACCCTTCCTTACTCCATAGCGATGCGAAACATGGACGTGAAAATCGGCGGCAATGAATTCGACCGGCTAAGGCGCTGGTACAAGCAGGGCAAATTATCGAAGTCGCGTGGAATGCAGAAACAAAAATTTCCGCAAACCTCTTCGCCGCGCATGATCGCCAGGCTTATCCGGCAGGGTGTTTTACAGAACGCGCGATTTGCAGCCGCCGTGTTGGTAAGCGGCGTAAAACGCGGAACCAAAGAGGATCAACACCTGTTGATTCGTACGGATTGCAATTTTCCCACTCTCTATCAAATCCGCCAGCAGGGCCGCTTCACAACGCCAGTGGCTTATGCTACGGCGCATGTGGCCGCGTTGTTTATCAAACATTTTCCCGCGGGACTTCCGGGAGTGTTTGCTCCAGAAACGCTGCCGGTGGAGATCCGCCGCGCCATTATCGCGGGCATCCGGACGCATAACGTGAAGATTACGCATAAGACCACGGTGGTCCGGCGCTCCGGCGAGGACGACGAGGAGATTTAGCTGTCGCATCGGCGCCCGCCCATCTGATCTTTTCGTGATCCGAATACCAAGCTGCACTTTCTCCGGCCTTCTCATTAGTTGCGGCACCTGAAACGCGGTGCGATACTTCTTCTTCGCGCAAGTGAAGAAGTTGCGCGTGGCTTTGCCGCGGTTTTCGAGGGGGAATTATGGCGTTTCGGGATAAATGGATTGAAAAGCGGGAAGCGCAACAGGCGGGAGCGAACGGCAACCGCAACATGTCGCAGATGTATTGGGCGCGGCGCGGGGTGATCACCGAAGAAATGTTGTTTGTCGCGGGTCGGGAGAAGCTGGAGCCGGAGCTGGTTCGCAGCGAAATCGCGCGGGGAAGAATGATCATTCCCGCTAATGTAAATCACCGCAACCTGGAGCCGATGGGCATCGGCATCGCCTCAAAATGCAAAATCAACGCGAATATCGGCAACTCTTCGACCACCTCCAACATTGATGAAGAGTTGAAAAAGCTGCATCACGCCGTGCATTACGGCGCGGATACGGTAATGGATCTTTCCACCGGCGGCGACATCCCCAAAATTCGTAAAGCAATTATCGATGCTTCGCCGGTACCGGTTGGAACCGTCCCCGTTTATGAAGCGATTTCTCGCGTGCGCCGTCCGGAAGACCTGACCATCGGGTTGATGCTCGAAGTGATTGAAGAACAGGCGGAGCAAGGCGTGGATTACATGACGATCCATGCCGGAGTTTTGCGCGAGCATGTGCCATTCGTGCGCAAGAGAATTACCGGCATTGTGAGCCGCGGTGGCTCCCTGATGGCGCACTGGATGGAGCACCACAAGAAGCAGAATTTTCTGTTCGAGAATATAGAAGACATCTGCAAAATTTTTAAAAAGCACGACGTAAGTTTTTCCTTTGGAGACGGCTTGCGTCCCGGATGCATCGCCGACGCCAGCGACGAAGCGCAATTCGCCGAATTGAAGGTGCTGGGCGAACTGACCACCAAGGCGTGGGAGCACGACGTTCAGGTCATGATCGAAGGCCCGGGACACGTACCGCTGGACAAGATCAAAGAGCAAGTCGACAAAGAAATGGAATGGTGCCACGAGGCGCCGTTCTATACGCTCGGTCCACTGGTCATCGATATCGCGCCCGGTTATGACCACATCACTAGTGCGATCGGCGCGGCCATGATTGGCTGGCACGGCGCGTCGATGCTTTGCTACGTCACGCCCAAGGAGCATCTGGGGCTGCCGAACCCAGAAGACGTCAAGCAGGGCGTGATTGCTTACAAGATTGCGGCGCATGCCGCGGATGTGGCGCGGCATCGTCCCGGGGCGCGCGATCGCGACGATGCGCTGAGTTACGCAAGATTCCTGTTCGACTGGAACAAGCAATTCGAGCTTTCACTTGATCCTGCTACAGCCCGCGCGATGCACGACGAATCCTTGCCGGACGATTTTTACAAGGAAGCAAAATTCTGCTCCATGTGCGGCCCTAAATTCTGCTCCATGAACATTACGCAACTGGCGGATGCCGAGGGTGGGCACGATCAGTCTGAGCGCAAACAAAAGTTTGTAGAGCTTCTGGCGAAGGTGCAGGCGGCGGTGTAAATAGTCGCACCTGCACGTAACCACGTCTCGCACCAGCACTTCCGCGCCGCGAAGAGATGTTGCTCGCATCGTGAAGCATCCATTAGTACTGTTTAATTAGTCCTGAAGGTATATGACCGGAAGTAACCCATCCGGTTACCATTGCTGAACACGAGTCGCCAGTGTGGCGCGTCCCCCCTCGAGTGCGCTGTTAAGATAAAAAGACGATTTTTCCTCGTCCTCAAGATTGCATGCAAATGCCAGGCCTAACTATGGAACGCGAATCGTTTAGGAACGACGCTGCACCTGAGTTGCAGGTGCTCGTGGTGGACGATTCGCCCGTGTACCGCAAGCTCGTGGAGCATGCGCTGGAAGGTGGCCCATATTCGCCGATGTTTGCGAAGACCGGCCGCGAAGCCCTGGAATTGTTCGCGCGTTACCGGCCCGCTATCGTAATCAGCGATTGGATGATGCCGGACCTATGCGGGCTGGATATCTGCCAGCGGCTGCGCGAGGACGTGCACCGCGGTTACACCTACATCATCCTGCTGACCAGCATCGCGGAAAAAGACAACGTTGTGAAGGGTCTGGCTGCCGGTGCCGACGACTACTTGACCAAGCCGTTCGATCCCAACGAACTGCTTGCACGCATCGGAGTGGGACGCCGGATCATCGACCTGCACCGGCAAATCGACGCGAAAAATAAGCTTCTTGAGCAGATGGCACACTGCGATTCGTTGACCGGCTTGCCGAACAGGCGCGCTATCGAAGATTGGGCCGCGCGACAGCTTCGTGGAGCGGCTCGCCACGGGTTTCCGTACTGGGTGGTGCTCGCCGATCTGGATTCCTTCAAGAGCGTTAACGATACGTACGGACATGACGGCGGCGACACACTGCTGCAACAATTCGCGGAAATTTTGAAAACCGCAATTCGCGCATCCGATATTTGCGGCCGATTGGGAGGAGACGAGTTTCTCCTGGTAATTACTCATGTGGAGGCCGAATCCATACTGGCGACGGTGGAACGTTTTCGAGAAAAATTATCGGCGCGAAAGTTTCAGATCGGAGAACACAGCGTCTCGATCACCGCGAGTTTCGGCATCGCCGGGTTCCACGGTAAAGAAATTTCAGACTTTGCTACCCTGGTGAAGCGCGCCGACAAAGCCCTATATGCCGCGAAGCACGCCGGGCGCAATCAGGCGAAAACCGATCCGGAGCTGATTGCCTAGCTTAGTTTTTCGAGCCCTTTCCGTTAGAATCCATCCAGCAAGCGAGTGATCATTATGGATTTCGGCGGAGTTGTTACCGGCGGCATATGACGTGTGTCAGGAGTGAGAAATGGGATTTGTGCGCGCCGCCAAGACCTCCGAAATCGTTCCAGGGAAAATCTACGAATTGCAGATTGATGGCAAGACCATCGCCGTGGCAAACGTTGCGGGCAAGCTTCATGCCATCAGCAACACTTGCCTTCACCGCGGGGGGCCTCTGGGGCAAGGCTCGCTCCAAGGGAATGTCGTCACCTGCCCTTGGCATGGCTGGAGTTTTGACGTTACTACCGGGAAGCTCAGCCACAACCAAGCAGCAGGGGTAGCTTGTTACCCGGTGGAAGTCCGGGGCGAGGAAATCTTCGTGGATATCACCACAACTTGCTGAAATCCTGTATCTAGCAGAAAACAAGTACCATAAGTAACCTGACCTGTCCTTAAGCTCCGTCCGCCCCAGCTAACCCTAATATTTTGTTTCGCTTTTTGCCCCGTCGCATGTATATTGCTGGCGGCTCACAGCCCTTCAATGGCAATTCCGACCCCGCAACGACATTTCTGGATCTTCTCAGTCGACCCGCACCACTACCACTGGGACACGCTTTTCGTTAAGGGTAAGGAAATGTGGCATGGGGCCGGCTCCAAGCCTGACGCCATCCGTGCCCTGAAGCAGGCCCGCAGGGGAGATAGGGTGCTCTGCTATCACTCGGCGCCGGAGCGCGCGCTGTATTCCATCGCCGAAATTACCCGTGACCCGTATCCCGACCCGCACGACCGCAAAGAGAAGAACCTGGTGGCTGACCTGCGCGCTTTCGATAAGCTGCCGAGGCAAATCACCTTGGCGGAGTTGCGCGCCAACCCGGCGCTGAAAAAAGTAAAAATGCTCAAGAACGTGCGGCTGGTGGTTTCGTCCATCACGGAAAACGAATATCAGGAAATATTGCGCATGGCTGGAATTGTGGCGACTCCGGGAATACCGCTGCCCTGACGCGGCTCTGAAATTGCGTAGCCAATCAAGGCCTGTATAAGCAATGCAATGGGGTGAGGAATGGGGATTTCAGGCCGCTTGGGTGTCTTCGTTGGTGGTATAGCTGCGATCATGACCATCTTCCCGCAAATCTCACGACAAGCACCGACGTTCGAAGGAATACCTACTGGAGCCACGCGTGTCATCGATTTAAGCTACGCCATTAATGACAAGCTAGTGCCGTGGCCCGGCGACGAAAAATGGTTTGAGGCCACGGTGAATGCCACTGTCGAGAAAAATGGCTATTTCACGCGCAGCTTCTGGATGCTGGAGCATTACGGCACGCACCTGGACGCGCCCGCGCATTTCCCACCCGGAACCGCCACAGTCGATCAGATTCCAGTGAAACAGTTGTTCGGGCCGGCAGTTGTGCTGGATGTGCGGGCCGAAGCCGCAAAAAATGCCGATTATCAAGTGCCCGCGAATCGTATCGACGATTGGGAACGCAAACACGGGCGCATGCCGCCGGGCGCAATTGTACTGTTGAGAACGGGATGGTCTTCCCGATGGCCGGATGTACGAACCTATCGCAACCAGGACAAGAACGGGATGATGCACTTTCCGGGGTTTTCGGCGGAGGCCGCAAAAATTCTTATCGAGCGCAAAGCCAGCGGGCTGGGCTGTGACACGCTGAGCGTGGATTATGGCGCATCGGAGGATTTTGCCGTCCACCATTTAACTTTGGGTGCCGGGCTCTACCACTTGGAGAATTTAGCGGACCTTAGCGAAGTTCCGGAAGCGCGGGCGTTTTTGGCCGTCGCGCCTATTAAATTGCAAGGCGGTTCGGGCGGCCCGGTTCGCGTCTTCGCGCTGCTCCCGTGAGGCTGCGAATTCCAGCAACATTTTTGGGGTTTGATACGTCTGAACCTTTGTGCGTCTGATACGTAGTTCCTCGTAAGGGCGGTCCATGAAAAAAAACTGGTTTCAAAGTATGGCGCTGGCAGCTGTATGCGTGGCGGGAATGGCTGCGGCTTGCATGCCGGCCAACGCGCAGGAATTTCCCGTGGCGGAGCGCACACTGAAAAACGGCATGAAGGTCCTGGTACAGAGCGACCACAGCATTCCCAACGTCGCGCTGTACATTTTCTATCGCATCGGATCGCGCAACGAACGGCCGGGCACGACCGGCTTGTCACACTTTTTCGAGCACATGATGTTCAATGGCGCGAAGAAATACGGTCCCGGCGAGCTGGACAAGGTAATGGAAGCGAATGGCGGATCGAACAACGCCTACACCAGCCAGAACGTGACGGTGTACCAGGATTGGTTTCCGCGCTCGGCCATGCCGCTGATTTTCGATATCGAGGCCGACCGCATCCAAAATTTAAACTTCGATCCGCAGAAAATCGAGTCGGAACGGGGCGTGGTGGCCTCTGAGCGCCGTCTGAGCGTGGACAACGATAACGGAGGGTTGCTGGACGAGCAACTCTGGGCTTCGGCGTTTATCGCACACCCGTATCAGTGGCCCGTCGTGGGATGGATGAGCGACATTGAGCACTGGACCATAGACGATCTGAAGCACCACTTTGCCATGGGCTATTCGCCGAGTAACGCGACCATGGTAGTCGTCGGCGACGTCACACCCGAAGAAATTTTTAAGCTGTGCGAAAAAACCATCGAGCCAATTCCTTCGCACGCACCCCCTCCGACCATTACCACCGTGGAGCCGCCCCAACTGGGCGAACGCCGCGTGGAGGTGCACAAGCCGGCGGAACTGCCACTGCTGATGATTGCGTATCACGTGCCCCAGACCGACCATCCGGATTTTTATGCGAACAATATTTTGCGCACCGTTTTATTCCAGGGAGAGAGCTCCCGGATGTACCAGCGGCTGGTCGATAAAGATCAAATCGCGCTGGATGTTACTTCATCCCTGCAGCCGGCATTCGATCCGACGATTGCCATCATCGTGGCCCAGCCCAAGCAAGCTGTCGACCCGGTCAAATGCGAAAAAGCCATCTATGAGGAACTGGCGCGCGCCAAGACAACGCTTATCTCCGATCAGGAATTGGAGAAGGCAAAAAATATCAGGCTGATGGAGTTTTATCATCAGATGCGTACCATCAACGGCCGCGCCAACACCATCGGCACGTATGAGGTATTTTCCGGCGACTATAAAAAGCTTTTTGACGCTGCCAAAAACTATTCCGCAGTAACCAAGGAAGATGTCCAGCGGGTGGCAAAAGCGTATTTTGGCGAGAATAACCGCACCGTGGCGACGCTATTGCCGGACAACGACCGCAAGGCCAGCGAGGAAAAAAACACTGAAGAAAAGACGAACGATCAGAAGGTGAAACCGTGAGCACGTTAGCGAATAACTTCCGCTCATGGCTTCTGACCGTCCTTGCGGCATCCATGTTGCTGACCTCCGCGAGACTGCAGGCGCAGTCCATCCATTTGCCGCCCCACGAAAAACTCGTTCTTAAAAATGGCCTGACCGTACTGCTGCTCGAAAAACACGGCGTGCCCATCGTGAGTTTCACGGCACTGGTAAAGACTGGTTCGGCTGCGGACCCCGCGGGCGAAGAGGGATTGGCATCGGTGACCGCAGGATTGCTGCGGAAAGGCACCAAAAATCGCACCGCTCAGCAGTTTGCAGCGGACCTGGATTTTACCGGGGGATCATTCGAAGCCGAGGCTGGCTCGGATTTTTCCAGTATATCGGCGGAATTTCTGAATAAGGACATTCCGCGCGGTCTGGATCTTTTCTCCGACGCGCTCCTTCACCCGGTGTTTCCACCGGCGGAAGCGGATAAATTGCTGGCGCAGACTTTAGATGGAGTGCGCGCCGCTAAAGATGAGGCGCGATCGGTCCTGGGAACTTACTACAACGGCTATCTCTTTAATGGGAGCGGTTACGGCCGGACCGAGAGCGGAGACGAAGTTTCTCTGAAACGAATTCGACGTGACGCGATGGTGAAGTTTTATGAAACGTACTACGGACCGGAAAATACCATTCTCGCAGTAGCAGGAGACTTCCAGTCCGCCGATATAAGGAAAAAGCTCGACGAAGTTTTCGGCGCGTGGGCGGCGAAGACGGTGCCGGCAGTTAAAATTTTGGCGATCCCGCCGGTAAAGGGCAAAAGGTTGTTGCTGATCGACAAGCCGGATGCGACGCAAACATATTTCGCCATTGGAAACATTGGGACGGCCGTAGGCGATCCCGACCGCGTGACTATCCGGGTGGTAAACACAGTGTTCGGCGGTCGGTTTACGTCGCTATTGAACGAAGCCTTGCGCGTAGAATCGGGACTGAGTTACGGCGCTGCTTCTACTTTCGATTCGCGCAAAATGCCCGGACCTTTCGGCATCTACAGCTTTACAAAAAATGAGAGCACTGCGCAGGCCCTCGATCTCGCGCTGCAGGTGCTTCAAAAGCTGCATAAACAGGGAATTACCGCGGAAGAACTAGCCTCGGCAAAAAGTTATATCAAGGGTCAATTTCCGCCGCGAATGGAGACTTCCGGCCAGTTGGCGGGTCTCATTGCTACGGACGAATTTTACGGACTGGACGACAAAGAAATAAACGAGCTCGAAGCGCGCATCGACGCGGTGACGCTGGACGTGACCAAACAGGCGATTCAGAAACACTTCCCGGCAGACAATCTGGTCTTCGTGCTAATCGGCAAGGCCAGCGAGATTGCACCAGTGGTGCGGAAGTACGCGGACAAGCAGGACACGCGGCTCATCAGCGCGCCGGGATTCTGGCCGCCGCCTGCTGGAAAATAATTTGGCGGTACAGTTTTACGTTTTCTAAATGGTTGCGGCGTAATGCATCGTGTCTGCCCCATTTATGATTGGGCAGATTTGTTTATGACACCCGAGTTTGCCTTAGTGTCACAAATTATTGGGGAGGGTACATGCGTTTACGACTGTTCATGCTAGTGGTTTTCTTGCTGGCATATGCCGGCCACACTTCGGCTGCGGAAGAAACACCGCTGTTGGTGCAGTCCCCAACTCTCAGCAAAACGGAAATAGTTTTTGCGTATGGCGGATATCTGTGGAGCGTTCCGCGTGATGGCGGCAGCGCGCGTCAACTGACCACTGGCGGACACGAAGCGTCTCCGGTATTTTCGCCGGACAGCAAATGGATTGCTTTTACCGGCGAGTACGACGGTAACGTAGATGCGTTCGTGGTGCCGGCGGACGGCGGAGAACCACGTCGGCTCACCTGGCATCCAGGAGCTGATGTGGTGGTCGGCTGGACGCCCGACAGCAAGCGCGTGCTGTTTCGCTCGGGTCGCGTGTCCTACGCGGATTTCAATCGGCTGTATACCGTCGCCCTGGAAGGCGGCGTACCGGAAGTACTGCCGATGTGGCGTGGAGAAGACGCCTGGTATTCGCCAGACGCCACGCGCCTGGCCTACGTTCCCAATTTGAAGTGGCAGGAATCCTGGAAGAGATATCGAGGGGGACAAACCACGCCAGTCTACATTGTGCGGCTGAGCGATCTGACGATCGAAAAATTACCGCGCGAAAATTCGAATGATTTCCATCCCGTGTGGATGGGCGAAACGGTGTATTTTCTGTCCGACCGCAACGGGCCGGTAACGTTGTTTGCCTACGACAGCAAGACAAAAAGCGTGAAGCAGGTGGTCGAAAACAAGGGACTGGATTTGAAATCTCTTTCGGCCGGACCGGACGCGCTGGTGTACGAACAATTCGGCGGAATCTATTTGTTTGATCCGCAAAATGGCCAGGCCAAAAAAATTGCCATTCATATTGCCGGGGATTTGCCGGCTACCCGGCCGCACTTTGAAAAAGTGGCGGACAAAGTACAAAGCGCAGGAATATCCCCGACTGGTGTGCGTGCCGTTTTTGAAGCACACGGAGAAATCTTCACGGTACCCGCAGAGAAGGGCAACACCAGGAATCTCACGCGCACGGTCGCGATTGCAGAGCGCGATCCTTCGTGGTCGCCGGATGGCAAGTGGATCGCGTTTTTCTCCGATGAATCCGGTGAATATGCGTTGCACCTCGTGGATCAGTCGGGTCTTGGAACGGTAAAGAAGATCGACTTGGCAAAGCCGCCCTCGTTCTTTTATGGGCCCACCTGGTCGCCGGACAGCAAAAAAATTGCGTTCACCGATAAGCGCTTAAACCTCTGGTACGTCGATCTGGAGAAGGGAACTCCCGCACCCATAAAAGTAGACTCCGACTTGTACGATGCCTGGGGCGTACTTTTATCTCCTTCCTGGTCGCCCGACAGTAAATGGCTGACGTTTACAAAGTTTTTGCCGAATCACATGCGCGCGGTTTACGTGCATTCTCTGGAGAACGGAAAGACCTCTCAAATCACGGACGGCTTGAGCGACGCGCGATACCCGGTATTCGACAAGGGTGGCAAGGTGCTGTACTTCGCGGCCAGTACGGATTTGGGATTGGCGGTGACCTGGCTCGACCTCTCCGGGTTTCAGCGGCCGGTGTCGCGAAATGTGTACGCAGCGGTTCTGAAAAAAGGAGATGCCAATCCCATCGAACCGCAAAGCGACGATGAAAAACTGGACGGCGCGAAATCGGACGATAAGTCCAAGGATGCGGACAAAGATAAAGATAGCGACAAGAAAAAAGGCGAGGCCGATAAGAGTAAAGGGAAAGACGCCGACAAGAAAGACTCCGACAAAAAAGACGCAGACGAGAAGAAAGATAGCGACAAGAAAAAGGAAGAGCCCGTAAAAGTCACCATCGATCTCGATGGCATCGGACAACGCATTGTCGCCATGCCCATCAAGGCCGCGAACTATATTTCGCTCGACGCTGGAAAAGCGGGGACGCTGTTTGTGACGGAAATCCCTGACGTGCCGCCGCTAAACGGTCCCGCTCCTCTGACCGTATCGAAGTTCGATTTGACCACCAGAAAAACCGAGCCGTTTCTTGGAGGCATCAGCGGATTCGCGGTCTCCGCAAATGGCGAAAAAGCGTTGTATCACCAGGGCCAGGGTCCGACCTGGTTCATCGCCGCAACGGGCGCCGCTCCCAAGCCGGGAGAAGGGGCATTAAAGCTGGATGAAATGGAATTGAAGGTCGATCCGCGGGCGGAATGGAACGAGATGTACCACGAAGTCTGGCGTATCGAACGCGACTTTTTGTACGACCCGCATTTTCACGGCCTGGATCTGGCCGCAGCAGAAAAGAAATACGCACCGTACCTAAAAGGAGCTGGGGGCCGCGCAGATTTGAACCATCTATTTGTTGAAATGCTTGGCGAGGTGACGATTGGGCACATGTTTGTCGGTGGCGGAGATATTCCCAAAGCGCCGGAAGTAAAAGGCGGATTGCTTGGAGCGGATTATAAGGTGGAAAACGGGCGGTACCGGTTTGCGAAAATTTTCAACGGTGAAAACTGGAACCCGGAGCTCCGCGCGCCGCTGACGCAGCCGGGGGTCGACGTGAAACTGGGCGACTATCTGCTGGAAGTGAATGGCGCGGAAGTCCGGCCTCCTGACGATGTGTATCGCTACTTCGAAAATACCGCAGGCAAGCAGACACGCATCAAAGTCGGGCCGCATCCTGACGGCAAGGATGCACGCGATGTAACCGTCGTTCCTGTCGCGGATGAAGCCGAGCTGCGCAATCGCGCCTGGGAAGAAGATAACCGCCGCAAGGTGGACGAGCTGAGCGGCGGCAATGTTGCGTACGTGCACGTCCCCGATACCGCGAACGGAGGATTTCTAAACTTCAACCGTTTTTATTTTGCGCAGACCGACAAACAGGCTGCGGTTATCGACGAACGTTACAATCATGGCGGTGCCATCGCGGATTACATCATCGATCTGCTGGAGCGACCGCTGCGCAACTGCGCGATTACCCGCGAAGGCGGCAAGTGGTGTTCTCCGCTGGCTCAGATTTATGGTCCGAAGACCATGGTTATCAACGAAATGTCTGGCTCCGGTGGCGACGCTTTGCCTTGGATGTTCAAGCAGGACAAGATCGGCCCGCTGGTCGGCACGCGCACGTGGGGCGGCCTCGTTGGCATCGGCGGCTATCCTTCTTTGCTGGACGGTGGAGGTGTGACTGCGCCGCGTGCCGCGATCTACGGACTTCATGGCGAATGGGAAGTGGAGAACCACGGAATCGCGCCGGATATTGAAGTAGAAAACGATCCGGCGTCGGTTGCCGCCGGGCACGACCCTCAGTTGGAAAAAGCCGTTCAGGTGACGCTCGAGGCGTTGAAAAAAAATCCCGTGGTGGTACCGGACCATCCACCATATCCGAACTATCACAAAAACTAATTCGCCAGCTGATATAGGGTAACGGAACGGCCGCTGAATGAACGTGAACGATTACTCGCGCTCATTCCTTCCGCGCGCTCGTCATACCTCGCGGCCAAACGAAATATTCGTCGCCGGTGTGATATTTTGATTGGGCTCCCCATGCCAGAATTACCTGAAGTTGAAACCGTAGCTCGCGGCTTGCGCCGAACCATTCTCGGAAGACGTATTTTATCCGTTACTCTCGGCAAGACCGATTTCATGGACGACCCCGCCGCAATCGAACACCACTTGCCCGGACGACGCATAGAACTGGTCGAACGCTACGGAAAATTTATGCTGCTGCGGTTGTCGCCGGCACATGCCCGGCAGGCCTCCGATAAGGAAGATGCTGCGCGGGCAGCGCTGCTCGTGCATCTTGGCATGACCGGTCAGATCGCCTCGACGAACGCGGCAAAACCCTGGGAAAAGCATACCCACGCCAGCTTCGCGCTGGATGACGGCAGAGAACTTCGTTACACGGATGCACGACGCTTCGGGCGGCTCGCATATTTGTCGCCTGCTCTATTGGCGGTGGAACTATTGCGTTTTGGCGCCGACCCGCTTGAGGTAAAAGCGGACGAGTTTGCGGAGCGCATCCGGTCGCGGCGTTCGCGCATCAAGGCCATGCTGCTGGATCAGAGCGTGCTTCGCGGCGTTGGCAATATCTATGCGGATGAAAGTTTGTGGAAAGCGAAAATCCATCCTGCAAAGTTGGGAGCAAATCTCAGCAAGCAGCAGGTGACTGTGCTGCATGGTGCACTGCAGGAAATTTTGCACAAAGCGATCGTCCTGCGCGGTTCATCCATTTCCGATTTTCGTGATACCGACGGCGAGCCCGGGGCGTATCAGCAACACCATAAGGCGTACGGCCGCGAAGGACAGAAATGCTACCGCTGCGGCGCGATCATTCGCAGGGCCATTGTGGCGGGGCGCAGCAGTTATTTCTGTCCCAAATGCCAGCCGGGTCCGCGTGGGTTTTTGTCGTTAGCGTTGCGTGGGAAAAAGGCGCCGAAGCAAAAACTAATTGGCAGGCCCCTAAAGAAAAAGAGCGCTTCGGAGGCTCGATCAAAAACAAGTCCCAATCGCAAACGGCATTCGCGATTTTAGGATAAGCCGCTGCGAATAGATTTCTTTGAGTGATTTGAATTGAGGAGAAGGAATGGGCTCACGACGAGTAATCGCTTCTATACTCACGGTTTTGTTTGTGGCGGGAATTCTCGATGGGGCTACGCGTTCGGCGCCTGACGACAGCGCCATTGCGGCTACTGCCACGCAAATCATAAAAGAAATTCGCGAACACAGCGAAGCAATGCAGAACCTCGAACATTTGTCGGATGCCATCGGCCCGCGCGTCACCGGCTCACCACAACTGCAGCAAGCCAATGAGTGGACCGCCGAAATGTTTCGCAAGTACGGCTTGACGAATGTGCATCAGGAATCGTGGACGATTGCGCATGCCTGGACGCGCGGTACAGCACGCGCTCGCATTGTCAGCCCAGCGGAGCATGCATTGACCATCGCAGCGGCGGGATGGTCGCCAAGCACGCCGGGTGCGGTGCGCGCCTCGGTAGTGTATTTCGACGCGAAGAAAAAAGAGGAGTTTGAGAAATTTCGCGGCAAGTTGAAGGGCGCGGTCGTTATTTACCAGGAGCCGGCCAGCCTGTCACTGCCAAAAGCGGAAGACGCAAATGATGCGATACGTGCGATGCAAGTGCCTCCCCCAATGAAAGATGAACCCGCTGCGCCACAACCATTCGCCGCGTTGCAGGAAGCGGCGAGAGCGCGAACGGCTTTCTTCAAAAAGGAAGGCGTTGCTGCAGTATTGCGCGACTCCAACAAACCGCACGCGCTGCTGAACATGACCGGAATCGGCGGCCAGAAATTTGAAATTGGAGCGATCCCATCCGCCTTCATAACGGGCGAAGGCTATCGCATGATTTTCCGATTGCTGAAGCACGGGCCTGTGCTGATCGAACTGGAGATGAGTAACGCTTTCAGCGAGAAACCAGTCGAGGTCTATAACACCGTCGCCGAAATTCGCGGCAGCGAAAAGCCCGATGAAGTGGTGATGTTGGGAGCGCACCTGGATTCCTGGGACCTGGGAACGGGATCGACGGACAACGCTACTGGATCGATGGCTGTGCTGGAAGCGGCGCGTGCGCTGGCCAAACTGCAGTTGAAGCCGAAGCGCACGATACGCTTCGTGCTTTTTACCGGAGAAGAAGAAGGACTGGTCGGCTCCGTGAAATATGTGGAAGCGCACAAAAATGAACTGGAAAAAATATCCGCCATTCTTGTGCATGACACCGGTACGGGCCGCGTCCTCACACTTGGATTGCACGACAACTATCAGGATCGCGAGATTGTCGATCAGGAAATCGCTCCGCTGCGCGAACTGAAATTATTGGAGCCGAGCATGCGGCGCTCATTTGGCACTGACCATGCTTCGTTTAACGAGGTTGGCGTGCCGGGCTATTACGTGATTCAGGACGGCGCGGAATATTCGAAGACCCATCACAGCCAATCCGACACGTTCGATAAAGTGTGGGCCGATGATCTGAATCAGGGCGCGCAAGTTCTCGCGGAGTGGGCCTACAACACTGCGCAGTTGCCGATGATGCTACCGCGGCGGCCCGTGAATCATCCGGCTGCGACAAATGCCGCAAAGGCAGACAACGTTAAGCCGAATGCCAAGAAAATTGAGGAAGCCAACGCGAAAGCTCCTGAAGCAAATCCAGCAAACGGCGACGTCGTCAGCTCCGAAATCTCCAAGCCCGATCCCGTCAGCGAAATGGATATGAAGATTGTGGCGCAGGTGAAGGCCGATGAGCCTGAACTGAAATCCAACCTGCAATATTTGGCGGATCGCATTGGCCCGCGCCTAACCGGTTCTCCACAACTCGACCAAGCCAGCAGCTGGATGTTGGAACGTTTCAAGCAGCTCGGACTCGCGAACGTGCACCAGGAGCCATGGACGATCGCTAACCGCTGGACGCGCGGGCCGGCCACGGGTCGCGTGTTACTTCCCGGCGATCCGCAATCAGTCAATACTGCGGCAGGCAATTCAGCGACGGCGCTGGCACTAACTCTTGCCACTGCAGGATGGTCGCCTGCAACAAATGGAATCGTTCGAGGACCACTCGTTGGTGTATCTGTAGAAAATGTAGATGACCTGCAGCAATACAAAGGAAAGCTCAAGGGCGCCATCGTTGTCCTAGGCCGGCCCATGGAAATGCAATCCCCGCGAAATCCGTTAACAACGCCGTGGGGCGAGGAAACCATCCCGGTATTGATCCCCAAGAGTGACAAACCGTTCGATTTCAATGCCTACATCAAGTTGCGAATCGCCGAGAACAATTTTTTCGCCGAAGAAAAAGTTGGCGTTGTCCTTTCCGGTTCGGAAAAGTGGTACGGCTTGCTGAATATGGGCGCAACTAACCGCGAGTATCAGAAAGGAACTGTTCCGACGGCGTACCTTGCAAGAGAAAATTACACATTGCTGTGGCGTCTGCTGGATGCAGGGCAGACGAAGCCGGACCAACCTCCACAACCGCTGCGAGCGGAAATAAGTATCGAATCTACCTTCAGCGGCACCCCTGCGGAGGTATACAACACTGTGGCGGAGATTCCCGGCAGCGAAAAGCCAGACGAAGTGGTGATTATCGGCGCGCATCTGGATTCCTGGGATCTTGGAACGGGTGCAACCGATAACGGGACTGGATCTACCGCCGTTCTGGAGGCGGCGCGGGCGTTGAAGAAGCTGGGCGTCAGACCCAAACGCACCATCCGGTTTGTTTTATTTACCGGCGAAGAACAGGGACTAAACGGTTCGAAGGCTTACGTGAAGCAGCACGCCAATGAACTGGCAAAAATTTCCGCTGTGCTGGTGCACGACAGCGGCACTGGAAAAGTATTGACCATCGGGCTGATGGGAAATTACGGCGCACGAGAAACGATCGATCGCGTCCTGTATCCTTTGGCGCGTGCCAAGGAGATAGGACTCGCGGAGCCGACCTTGCGCAAGGAAGACGGCAGCGATCATATTCCTTTCGATGAAGCGGGTGTGCCGGGATTCTGGTGCGTGCAGGATGTTGCGGATTATGACAAGACGCATCATTCGCAGGCGGACACGCTCGACCGTGTACGCTGGGACGATTTAACCGAGGGCGCACAAGTGCTCGCCGTATTTGCTTTCAATGTCGCGGACCTTCCCGATTTATTGCCCCGGAAGTCCGCCAGGTAAGTATGCGAGCTGTTTTACAGCGGGTGAGCCGTGCAAGCGTTAAGGTGGGCGACCAAATCTCCGGGGAAATCGCCTCGGGGCTGCTCGTTTTGCTTGGAGTTGGCACGAACGATACGTCCACGACGGCGGTGACCATGGCCGAGAAGGTCGCACAGTTGCGCATCTTCGAAGATGAAGCGGCAAAAATGAATCGCTCCCTGCTGGATGTCAAAGGGAGCGCGCTGGTGATTTCGCAATTTACGATTTACGGCGACGCGCGCGGACAACGGCGGCCTAGCTTCATTGCTGCCGCCCGTCCGGAACAGGCCAAATTATTGTACGAAGAGTTCTGCTCAGCATTGCGAAAACTTGGCGTGCTGGTTGAGACGGGAATTTTTCAGGCGACCATGTCCGTAGAACTGGTGAACGAAGGCCCGGTAACCATTTTGCTGGATTCCGACAAAGTATTTTGACGGGCCTGGTACTTACAATTGTGATTACACGGCAGTTCGACCGATGACGCAAAAACAACGACAGCAAGTCCGGGCGTCACCGAAACGACCAACGATCAAAATCCGCCGCGCAAGATTGGCGGATGTCACTCGAATCGCTGAGCTTTCCGGGCAATTAGGTTATCCTGCGACTCGCGCACAGATTGTCCAGCGCCTTCGCCAGGTCAAACCGGCGTCGCAGCACGCAGTATTCGTGGCGCAATCGCGAGAGCGTAGAGTGATCGGTTGGTTGCACGTCAGCGTGGACCCACTTCTTGAAATGGATATGCGCGCTGAAGTAAACGGCCTGGTGGTGGCGGACGGCGAGCGCAGCCGTGGCGCTGGCGCGCTTTTGCTGCAATCGGCGGAAACCTGGGCGCGCCAGCACCATTGTAAAAGCATGTCCGTGCGATCGAACGTATTGCGAAAACGCGCGCATCAATTTTATCTACGCAATGGCTACGAACACTACAAAACGCAAAAAGCATTTCGCAAGCCGCTCTGATAAAGCTGCAAATTAACATAGCCGTAGCATAGCAACGGTTCACAGCGCCCTCCACCCCAAGACAGCAACAGTAATCTCCGCAGATGACTAATATATCGTATTACGATATACTTGTTAGGCCATGAGAAACGAAGTGACGACCGCTGAGTACAGAGCCTTGGCGGAATTGCGCTACCGCATCCGGCAGTTTCTCCAGGAAGGCGATTCCGCTTCGCGCGCCTCGCATCTGGAGCCGCAGCAGTACTTGATGCTATTAGCCATCCGGGGACTGCCCGCTGGAGTAGAAGCGAGCATACAAACCCTCGCGCAGCGCCTCGCGCTGAAACACCACAGCGCGGTGGAATTGATCGACCGGCTGCAGGCGCATGGATTAGTGCGGAGAAGCCGCGGCCAAGACGATCATCGGCAAGTGCTAGTCTCGCTGCTGCCGCGTGGCGAAAAAGTACTGCAAAAAGTTGCCCGGCAACGTATTGGAGAACTACGAGAGAGCGGCGCGGCGCTTGTCGATGCTCTCAGCACCTTGATAACGCACAAATCCAGGTCGCCTCGTACCAGGAGGAATGACGTTCGTAAACAGCGCATACGTGAGCAACGCACTAGGACGCGAGAATAAATGTCGGTATTCCGCCGATAGCTTCGATTACTTCAAATGACTGTTGATTCAACCCTAGGGCAAGAATCGCGCGAATCGTTTCCGGCACAACAGCCGCGCTGGTGGAGCCTTCCCACTCGCAAGTGGAGAGTGCTGCGCGAGCAGCGCGAGGAGCAAGTATTTCTGGTGCTGACACTGTTGATCGGTGCATTGGTGGGCCTCACTGTAGTCGCCTTCATCTTGATCACCGAGCGGTTTGGCGCGCGATTGTATCCTGCCAATGCTTCCACATTGCGACGCCTTCTGGTTCCGGTGATTGGTTCGCTGGGTATCGGCTATCTGCTCTACCGATTTTTCCCCGATGCGCGCGGTAGCGGTGTGCCGCAAACCAAGGCGGCATTGTGGGCACGCGGTGGCCGCATCTCGCTGGCTACGGTGTTGGGTAAATTCTTCTGCACTTCAGCGACGTTGGCCAGCGGAATACCGTTGGGACGAGAAGGCCCCGCGGTACAAGTCGGTGCGGGCATCGCATCCTTATTAGGAAGATATCTTGGACTGCGTCTCGAAAAAGTGAAAGCGCTCATCCCGGTTGGCGCCGCGGCCGCGGTTGCCGCCGCATTTAACACTCCGCTCGCCGCCGTAGTATTCGCACTCGAAGAAGTTGTCGGCGATTTGCATGCACCGGTGCTGGGTTCCGTAGTGCTGGCCTCCGCGACATCATGGGGAATGTTGCGGTGTTTACTAGGCAACGATCCGCTTTTCCAGGTGCCGCAATATCAGCTGATCCATCCAGGCGAACTGGCAATTTACGCGTTGCTCGGAGTCGCCGGTGGATTTATTTCAGCAGCATTCACCAGGCTGCTGCTGTGGATGCGTGCGTGGTTTTTGAAGCGTCCAAGAAAAACCGTATGGCTGCAGCCGGTGGCTGGCGGTTTGACGGTAGGAGTGACGGCGTGTTTTGTCCCGCAGATACTTGGCGTCGGCTACAAATACGTCGGCGCCGTTTTAAATGGCGGGATGGCGTTGAAATTGATGATTCTGCTGCTCGTGCTGAAATTAATCTCCGTGGCGGTCAGCTACGCATCCGGAAATGCCGGCGGAATCTTCGGGCCGAGTTTATTTCTCGGCGCCATGTTGGGAGGAATTGTCGGCACGATAGCGCATCGCTTTGCGCCCGGCTATGTCGCTTCGCCCGGCGCGTATGCCCTCGTCGGCATGGGAACCGCATTTGCGGGAATTGTGCGCGCGCCGATGACCTCGGTATTGATGATTTTTGAGATTACCCGGGACTACGCGGTCATCGTGCCCTTGATGATTTCAAATCTCGTGAGTTTTTTCATCTCTTCCAGGTTTCAACGCGAGCCTATCTACGAAGTGTTGGCGCACCAGGACGGCATTCATTTGCCGACCGCCGGATCTCGACTGCCGCACGTGCATCGGCAGGTATACCAGGCAATGCATGCGGCTACGGAAGTTTTGGATGTGCGCTCCACCATTCAGGAGGCGCTGAATAAAGTGGCGGCCAGTCCACTGCGCGCGTGGCCAGCCTGCGATGATGGCGCCGTAGTCGGCATGGTGAGTCTCAGTCAGCTGCAAAAAGCTCTCACCGAGGGAGCAACCGCGCTACCAGTGAGCGAAATTCTTGCGTCCGGCGAATTTCCTCATCTGCATACCGACCATTCGCTCAACGCTGCGCTCGATCGGATGGGCGCGAGCCAACTCGATGTGTTGCCGGTAGTCAGCCGGGCGAACGTACAACAGTTGGAAGGAATTGTTACCTTGCAGGATGTCTTGAAGCTTTACGGCGTAGGCCCGAGGGTAGCCGCGAACTCGGCAGAACCCAGCGTTGCATCCGGCGAGACTGCTACGAACGTGATCCCGTAAGAAAAACTGCGATCTCGCAGCCAATTTGTCGTTAAAATCCGCCGCCGCCTCCGCCACCAAATCCTCCGCCGGACGATCCGCCTCCGCTAAAGCCGGAACCACCGGAACTGCGTGGCGCGGAAGCCATGACGCTGCTTGCGCGGGAAGACATAGCATTGAGGTCGCTCGTAAAATTCATGGGATAAAAATTCGGCCCATATCCGCCGCGATACCAACTCGGCGGTTGCGTCATGATCCCCTGAAACGCTTTGCTCCAATTCTTTTCCACGCCGAAAGCCATGGCGAACGGCAGAAACTTTTCAAACATTTGCGGTGTCTTGATGGTGCGATTGAAGCGGTCGGACTCGACGTGATTCAAAAAATCTTCAAAGCCCAGCAACCCTTCGACAGCACGTGTGCCTTGCTCGGTGTGCGCGGGCATAAACCAGCCGAAACCACAGATCACCAAAGCGGAGACAATACCTCCGATGACGAATGGGAAGGACGCCATGCCCAGGCCCGATGCAACTGCCGATCCGCCCCAGATCATCAACACACCCACCGCGACGCCTCCACCAACATATGCCGAGCGCACTTTGTCCGGACGGCGGCGGTAAAAGCCCTGACCAACCAGTGAATCGAAGATGCCGCTTTTGAGATCCGGCAGATTCTTGTAGAAACTATTCTGCAAACTGTCCATGGAAATAGTTTCCCCGACCGTTCCCGCGGAGAAAAAGCCATTCAACAGCACTTGTTCGTGTGCCTTCAACGTGGACCACGCCGCGCGGTACTTTTGCAGAGTGAAGGTGTAATCCTTTTCGTGAAACAGTCCGAGCACGCGGTCTTTTTGATGCTCTTCGATGACCATGTAGCCGCGCACAGCAAGATCGACGATGCTGGCGGTGATGTCGCGCATATCGGCGGAGTCATCGACAAGTGTTCCCGCTTCGCCGGGCGTAAGGCGATCCGGCGGCTCGTATTGCGCGGCGATGGGGCGGAGGCGCGGATCGCGGCCGCGAGTCCACCAGAGATAAGACATCAAGCAGAAAATAATCACCGGAAGAATTAAAGGCCAGTTGCTCCGTAGGAATCGGCCGAGCAGGGCGGCGCTGGAAGGTTCGTGGACGGCGCCCTTGTCGAATGCCACGGCGATCGTCATCCCAGCGTGATAGGGAAGTGGAGCGGTGGTGCGAGCCTCGACGCCATTCCCGATAACTTCGGTCTCAGCATCTTTCGCACGCGACCCGTAAGCGCCCGTGAATGGGGTGGCCCGTATATTTGCGGCCTCGGATGGCAGCAGAATGCTGGCGTGCGCGGATTCAATAGGCACGTCCCACTCGTCGCCGGTAACGTTCCAATACAGCTCGTCGTGATCTTCAAAGAATTTGATGGCGTCGGATATGGTGTACTCAATCGAGATGGTCTGCACCGAGTCGTCGGCATTGGGAATATAAATCTTAAGTTTGCGGTAATGGCGCACGCGGCTGGCATCGAACTTTAGCGGACGGCCGCTGCCATCGGTGACGTGTTTCACGCTAAGGAATAGCGTGTAATTCAAGCCTTGCGGAGTTACGTACTCGATGGGAATGGAACGGTATAGTCCGTGCCAGGGGCCGCCGATAAAATGCGCTTCGATTCTCTCCGTGACGTCGATGTCACCTTCGCGAGTAACGATGATGCGGGAATCAAAATTCGCAATGCGAAGTTGCTTGGCGTTTGCATCGGCGATGCCCAAGAGCAAAGAAATCACGACGCCGACGATCGGCAGCAGTCGATGCACCGGAATGCAACAAAAAGAACGGCCAGTACGTCGGTAACGACGTGAAAAAAAGAAGCATTCGCTCATGAGCGTCGATACCGTGGCTGAATTCATGCGGAAGGAGCGTTTGGTGCGTTAAAGGTGACCTTGGGCGTTTCGCGCTCGGCAGGTGCGGAAATTTCAAAAAACTCCCTCGGCTTGAAACCCAGCATGTTGGCAAAGATGTTGGTGGGGAACTGTTGGATTTTCGTATTCAGATCGCGAACCACCGCGTTGTAATAGCGGCGAGCGTTCTGCACGGTGTCTTCAATCTGTGCCAGGGACGCTTGCAGTGCAGTGAAACTTTCAACCGCGCGCAGTTGCGGGTACGCTTCGGAAAGCGCAAACAAACTTTTCAGCGCACTGGACAGCATATTTTCTGCTTGCGCTTTATCTCCGGGACTGCTGGCGGTCATGGCGCGATTGCGCGCGTTAATCACCGCCTCTAAAGTGCCTTTCTCATGGGCGGCGTAACCTTTGACGGTCTCCACGAGATTGGGAATTAAATCGTAGCGGCGCTTGAGTTGCACGTCGATGTCCGCCCAGGCGTTGTCGCACTGAACTTTCAGGCGGACCAATCCGTTGTACATGCCAATCACAAAAATAAGAATCAAGGCTATCGCGCCCAGGATGACGTAGCCAATCATTCGAAAAACCTCACGTGAACAGAATACCCATAAGTACGGTGCAGGCAATATACGTGAGCGCGTAAGCGCGTGTAAAGCGCACGGGGATGCCATGCGGGTTCGAATGAAATGACGTGTTTTTCGCGACAAGTCTTTTGTTTGAGAAAAAAATGTCGGCATGCCGACATTTTCCGCTTCAGTATCTCTAGTACCCCTGGCGTATCGTAACGAAGTAGTTTATGCTGCGCGCTACGATTGGGGGCTTCTCTCCTGTTTCGCACAACGTTTTTGCACATGAGTTCGAACTCGAACAGTGAGCAGGCGTACAAGAATGCTTTTCAAAACGATCAGCGCTTCGGTGTACGGGATCGACGCGTACCTCGTCGAAGTGGAAGTCGACGTGGGCTCGGCGCGCATACAAGACTTCAACGTCGTGGGGTTGCCGGACAACGCGGTGAAAGAAAGCCGCGAGCGCATCAAGTCCGCGCTCAGGAATTGCGGATTTGAATTTCCTTACGGTCAAGGCGTGACCATCAATCTCGCGCCCGCAGACGTGCGCAAGGAAGGCTCGGGATTCGATTTGCCGATGGCGCTGGGGCTGGTCGGGTGCATGGGCCAATTTTTTGGCAAGCCACTCGACCAGTGCATGTTCTTGGGGGAATTGTCTCTGGACGGAGGCGTGCGGCCGGTGCGCGGGGCGCTGTCAGCGGCGCTGGCTGCGCGTGAACGGGGACTAAAAGCGATCGCCGTCCCGGAAGCGAATGCGCGTGAAGCGGCAGTGGTGGAAGGCGTCAGCGTGTTTGCGGTGAAGTCGCTGCCGCAAGCGGTGGACCTGGTGAATTCGCCGGAGTCTTTCACACCCGTAAAAGTGGACGCGCGCCAGATGCTTTCCGAGGCCGCGCAATACAACGTCGACCTGCGCGATGTGCATGGACAGCAAGCCGCCAAGCGGGCGCTGGAAGTGTCGTGTGCGGGCGGGCACAACATCTTGTTCATCGGTCCGCCCGGTGCCGGCAAGACGATGCTGGCTAAACGGATCCCTACCATTCTCCCGCCAATGTCACTGGATGAGGCCATTGAGACAACACGCATTCATAGCGTCGCGGGAACGCTGGAAGACAGCCGCGGGCTGGTGGGCACGCGGCCATATCGGTCACCGCATCACACCATCAGCGATGCGGGGTTGATCGGCGGAGGCGCGGTGCCGCGGCCTGGAGAAGTTTCGCTGGGGCACAACGGCGTGTTGTTTCTGGATGAATTGCCGGAATTTCAAAGAAACGTGTTGGAGGTGATGCGGCAGCCGCTGGAGGATGGCGCGGTAACGATTTCGCGCGCGGCGGTTTCGGTTACGTTTCCTTCACGATTCATGCTCGCTGCCGCGATGAACCCATGTCCCTGCGGATACTTTGGAGATCCAACCAGGGAATGCCACTGCACGCCGCCTATGATCCAGCGATACGTTTCAAAAATCTCAGGTCCGCTGCTGGATCGCATCGATATTCACATTGAAGTGCCGGCCGTGAAATACAAAGAACTGCGAGCGCCAGTTTCCGCGGAAGATTCTGCGGCGGTGCGATCGCGCGTGATTGCGGCGCGGGATCGGCAACTGGAACGCTATCGCGGCGAAAAGAAGACGTATTCGAATGCGCAAATGATGCCGAAGATGATCCGAAAACACTGTGCGATTTCAGCGGAGGGGGAGAAGTTGTTGGAAAACGCGATCACCCGGCTGGGCCTTTCCGCGCGGGCGCACGACCGGATTCTGAAGGTGGCACGGACTATTGCGGACCTGGAAGCAGCGGAGAGCATCGAACCAAAGCATCTGAGCGAGGCGATACAGTACCGCACACTTGACCGCTCTTACTGGTCCTGACCACCGCTGGAAACGGTCATTTTAGCGCCGGGTCTACACTCGATTCCCGATAATATCCGAAACAATACGGTATGACGTGAATGCTCCATTGACTCTATTTCAGCCGCTGTGTTACCCATAAGGCGCGAGAATAGAGGTCGGAACGATTCGCGTAATGCGACAACCCAGGAATGACTGACCAGAAGCACCTTGATGTCACGCTGGAGACCCAGGTTGAGAGTGTAAACCTGGCGGAAGAGATGTGTCTGCGGGTTGCCGAAGCGGCGGGATTTGACGAGGACGATTGCTACCGCATCGGCATGTCGGTGCGCGAAGGCGTGATCAACGCTTTCCATTATGGCAATCAGGAAAAACCGCAAAAGAAAATTTACCTGGCTGTGGACCTGACTTCAGACAAGATGGTTATTCACGTATTGGATGAAGGCACCGGTTTTAAACTTGAGGACGTGCCGAATCCCCTGGCGGAAGAAAATCTACTGAGTACGTCGGGACGCGGCATATTTTTGATGCGCTCGTTCATGGACGAATTTGATGTGGTGTCCGGAAGAACGGGCGGAGCGGAAATTATCATGTCGAAGAAATTGCCGGGGTCGAACAACCACGCGGCCAACGGCAAAGGCGGACAAAGCGCCGCGCCTCAGGAAGCTTAGAAAGGCACCATGGCTCTGTTACAGGCTACATATCGGAACGCGGGAGCTGTAACGGTGCTGGATTTGAGCGGTAGAATCACTCTTGGCGAGGGCAGCGCGCTGTTGCGTTCGACCATTCAAGAGTTACTGAAAGAAAAGCGCTACAAAATTCTTGTGAATCTTGGCGATGTAAATTACATCGATAGCTCCGGAATCGGAGAAATGGTAAGCGCCTACACCACCGTAAAAAATCGGGGCGGAGAACTAAAGCTGCTGAATTTGACGAAAAAAGTGCATGACTTGCTGCAGATCACGAAGCTGTATACCGTGTTCGATGTGCACTCCGATGAAGCCGCGGCCGTGAGCAGCTTCGACAAATCCCCGGTCTGAGCGGTAAGACCGACCGTACCTCGACGCTATTTCTAAGCTCCTTGTCAGAAATTCCCTTGCGATGAAATTTCCGATTGAGAATTGCGCTGGTGCAGCACAATAGTTGCCATGGCTAATGCCACAGCCACCACCTGGATCGAGGAGCGCGCAAAAGAACTAGGCTTTGCGCAGTGCGGAGTGGTGCGCGCGGACAAATTTCCGGAACTGGAGCGTGGCGGTGAGTGGCTGGCACGGGGTTACGCCGGTGAGATGGACTACCTGAGCGATCCGCGGCGCAGTAATCCGCAGAGTGTCATGACGGATTTGAAGAGCGTAATTGTTTGCGCCTTGACGTACAACACAGAATATTTGCGCACCGCGGAAGCTTTTGCGCATATGCGCAAGGAAGGCGTCGTCGATGAACCTCACGGTTGGATTTCCCGCTATGCCTGGGGAAATGATTACCACGAGGTGCTGCGCGGCAAGTTGGAAGCACTCGGCGGGGAATTGCGGGCGCACCACACGGAACCCTTTGAAGCGCGAGTTTATGCGGATACCGGCCCGATCAGTGAACGAGTATTCGCAAAGTATGCAGGGCTCGGGTGGTTGGGCAAGAATACGTTGTTGTTGAATGAGGAGCTCGGGTCTTTCTTTTTTTTGGGCGTGATTCTGACCACTCTGGATTTGCAGCCCACTCTTGCGGCGTCGGAAGCACCACCGGCAGACCGGTGCGGAACGTGTCGCAGGTGCATCGACGCTTGTCCTACAAATGCATTGGTGGAGCCATACGTGATGGACGCGCGCAAATGCATCTCCTACCTGACGATTGAGCTGCGGGGAGCGATTCCAGTAGAGTTGCGCGAGGCGATGGGCCAGCACGTTTTTGGGTGCGATATTTGCCAGGATGTCTGTCCGTGGAATCACTATGCGCCCGTAACTCAAGCGAGTGACTTTCAGCCGCGTGTTTATCCGCGAGCTGAGCCACAAGTGAAGATGATGCAATCGACTGAAAGGGAAGCTGTCAAAGAAATTGTGGTTGCAACCGAAGCAGCTGACGTTGAGGCGTTGTTCTTGCCCCGATTGGAATGGCTGGCCTCCTTAAGCGTAGAGGAATTCAAAGCCGTGTTCCGCGGAAGTCCGATCAAGAGGACGAAATGGCGAGGCTTGATCCGCAATGTATGCATCGCGCTTGGAAACTCTCCGGTGGCAAGCGGCTCGGCGACGCACACGCGGGTGAGCGGGATACTGTCACGGCTGGAAAAAATAGCGGAACCGGTTATCGCAGAGTCTGCCCGATGGGCGCTCTCGCGCATCCAAGCGGATGTTAGCGAGTGGCGAACGGTAAACGACCGGACGACAGTTGCGCCTGCTGGTTTGTTGCCGCCGTTGCCGGAATGAACGACACAAGCGCTATAATTCATGTGTCGCCATTGCCGGAGCTTTAACTGTTTTTTAGCGGCAGGATTGGCGGTGCAGCTAAGCCGCCGAAAAAGAAAACAACGAGCCGACTCTCGCGCAGCCCGATTTAGATTCAAATCAGATTCAAGTTATAAAATCTAGAAGCTGGAGGAAAATTCGTGGCCTTTACATTGCCGCCGTTGCCGTATGCATTTGACGCACTGGAACCGCACATCGATGCCAAGACGATGGAGATCCATCACGACAAGCATCATGGGACGTACGTCACCAATTTGAATAAGGCGTTGGAAGGACACGCCGATCTGCAGGCCAAGTCCATCGACGAGCTGCTGAAGAATCTCGACGCCATCCCGGAAAATATCCGCACGGCTATTCGTAACAATGGCGGAGGACATTGGAACCATTCGCTTTTCTGGCCACTGATGAAAAAAGGCGGCGGGGGCGAGCCCAAGAGCGATCTCGGTGCGGCGATCACTTCCGCGTTTGGATCGTTCGGAGGGTTTCAGGAGAAAATTGCCGCGGCTGGAGTTGGGCGATTCGGTTCCGGATGGGTCTGGTTATTGTTGAAGGATGGAAAACTGGCAATTGAATCGACGCCTAATCAGGACACGCCCTATTCCTTGCCTGGCGGAGGCAAAGCCGTGCTTGGATTGGACGTCTGGGAGCACGCGTATTATCTGAAGTATCAAAACCGCCGTCCCGATTACATCAAGGAGTGGTGGAATACGGTGAACTGGGAAAAGGCCGCGGAGCTTTACGACGCCGCCAAGAGATAAGCGGCTCACGGCGAGAATGTTGGAAAAATAAACAAAGGCCTGCTCACCGGGAGCAGGCCTTTGTTTTTGCAACGACGCTAGATCGCACTCAAGCCATGCAACGTTTTACCAAAGGCAGGATATTGGATTTAGAAGAAAATCCGTTCGACGACGAGCCGTAGTCCTCACGCGTTTCGCGAGCGGCCACCGGCCCCGGGGGATTTGAGTGGCGCGAAGCTTCACGCACCAGCTCCAGGCGGCCACGGACACGGAATTTCGCGAGCAACGAGGAAACATGAAATTTTACCGTCCGTTCGGAAAGATTCAGGTCGGCAGCGATTTCCTTATTTGCTAAGCTGCGCATGATTCCACCAAGCACTTCATCCTCGCGGCGCGTGAGCTTGACGGACGAACCAGCCGAGCGGCCAGCCTGAAGCAGCTTGTCGGCCTTCTCTTTTAAACCGTCGAGAAAATCGTTTTCCGCCTGAACCATGACAATGTAATCATTCGGCGACTGCCCGCGAACCATGCAATGCATGGCCAGCAAGCCAGCGGCTTGATCGACGGGAAATTGCCCTTCGGGACTGGCTTCTACATGAAAATGCGCCACACCGGTGTTTTTTTCATAGAAGAAATACATCTCGCGAGGAACTGCTCGCGCAGACAGATGTGGCTGTTCGTTTCTGCGGATTAACCTCACTTAAACCCCTCCAAAAGCGGCCTCGATATGACCGAGACCTATAAGTTTTTTTACGATTTGCCCCTGAGCGGGGCCGGCTTTTACAGATCGACAACTAAGGAAAGCAGCAAACAGAAGCCAAGGTTGACAGTTGTTATCCCGTCGCCCTTGAAAAAGGGCACCCGACGTTCCATCTGCGACCACTGCACCGAACTGCCTCAGCAGTGCAAATTTTCATCCAAACTACAAATTATTATATGAAGGAACAAAATACAGGACTTACTGTAGGTTTCCAAACCACAGCAAATCAATGGACGGTAGGAATTGCACGCACCACGCACATTCTCCTCCGTTCTGGGCGTAATGGTCAGTGTTATAAATTAGTGTTGAATCGACAGTGAAGCCTTTACGCGACGGAAAATTTGCTACTGAGGTAGCAGACCGGGTCGGTGGATTAGCTGTGGAAATTTCGGCCGCGACGGGCAAGCGCTACCTGGAAATGATGCGCGTCTGATTGGCCGAAATGAGTTCGTATTGGACATTGCGCCAACGAGTTTTTCTGGTTCGCAGCGAGTTCAGGAAATTCAATAAAAATAAAAACGGAATTACGGCCGGCAGAAGAATATATATCCACGCCTGGCTCATGATTTGTGACCGCGAAGCCGGGAGTGCTTCCATGATTCCGGCAAGCCTCAGGCTGGCGCGAAGGGCGGAAAGCAAAAAGATCAAAAGAAGGAGCGCGACGATGTGGAACGCGGTGCGCTGCGCTGCAATGTCGTCGATCACCAAGGCGAGACCCAGTAGTACTGTAGTGCAGTAAAGAAGATGAGTGGTTGCCGCGGCGGCCCAGAGTTTTTGAGCGTAAACGCGGGTAATCAGGATTTGGCGATTCGTGAATTCAAACAGTTCCGTAAGATTCGTTTCGACGAAGGAAGGCGTGAGGCACTCGGGGACGAAAAGGATGGTACGGCCCGTTCTTTCCAGAGCGCGGGTCATGGAGTAATCGTCGCTGACGGACGTTCGCCAGTCGTCGAGTATGCCAAGCTGCTCAAAGACGGAACGGCGAATCGCCGTTCCGCCTCCCCAGCAAAAATTCTTCCCCTTCTCGCTGAGCATGGTGACGATGGGTGCGTTCCAGGCAGCTAGGAGCGAAGTGGAAAGGCTGGCGGAGATGGGCATGAACCAGCGCATAGTGGTTGCTGCGCCAACGCTTGCGTCGCTCAGAGGCGCAGTTAGGCGTTGCAACCAATTTTTGCCGGGGCGGCCGTCGGAGTCCACGAACACTAAGACTTGGAAGTCGGGAGGAAGTTGCTCAACGGCGGTGCGAAGATTGTTGACCTTCTCACCGCAATCGACAGGCAGCCCGGCGATGATAACGTGAGCTTTCGGACGCGACCCAGCAGTTACACGCTTCACGATGCCGATGGCAGGATCTGTGTTCGAAGCGAGGACAAAAAAGATTTCGTAGTTCTGGTGATTGAACTCGGTGAGAGCAAGAAGATTACGTTCCAAACCGGGTTCGACGCCTTTGCAGGGACAGAGTACCGCGACGCGGGAAGCGTAGAAGCCCGGATCTATAAGCAGGCGCCGGCGAACGAAGGCGAGCCACTGGAGTCCTTGCCGGATTAGATAGAAACCAACGGCGATCTGAACGACGGCAAGGAAGTAAAAAATATCTTCCATGTGCATTGAGGGTAGCAAAGTAAGATTGCTCGCGGTTAGGGTTGTGAGCGGATAGAATCCCTTTGTAAACGTCAACCAGGAGGAGACAGATATGCCAAGAGTGGACGCGGGAATGGTGACCTCGGCGCTGGAACTGCCCGGGTATCGCATCGTAAGAAATTACGGCATCGTGAGGGGAATTGTGGTGCGCTCGCGAAGCGTGATCGGGAATCTGGGGGCGGCGTTGCAGACGATCATCGGCGGCAACATTACGATTCTGACGAATCTTTGCGAGAAGACCAGAGAAGATGCGTACGAGTTAATGATTCAACACGCCATGGAGCACGGCGCGAACGCGGTGGTGTCCATGCGTTATGACGCGACGGAAGTGATGCAGGGAGTTACGGAAGTGCTGGCGTATGGCACCGCGGTGCAGGTCGAACGCATCTCGTAGATCGTGTCCCTGTCTTTAGCGAACGGCCAATGTTCAGCGCGGCGGCCTGGAGACGCGCTTCTGCTGCGAAGACAGTTCGACGACATGGCCCGCAAGATCCTCGAGATCACCGAGAGCCCGGCTGGCAGCGAGCCGGGCTTTTTCCATGAATGAAGAATCCAACAGGAAAGCGCAGCGGTCCACAAACGGATGGTTGGCGACTTCGAAGGATTTGCGGGTGCGGCGCGTCGTGGAGTTGCGCCTGATCAATTCTTCGTAGATTTGCAGATCGGTTTGAAAGTCCAGCGCGTCCCCGGCAGTCCAGTTCTGGCGGCGCGCCAGCGCAGCGAGAAATTTGCGACGGAACAAGCTGGCGTCTTTTCGCGACATCTGGCGCGGCTTGGATTTTTTAGAACATGCGGGTTCCACGGAGGCGATCTCCAGCGTCTTCACCGTCAATGCCAGAAGAGCTTCACGCAAGAGCAGGGTCAAACGATCGCGATAGAGCGAAGCATGTACTTGCAAAGCGTGTCGGCCGTGCTCCACCACGTAGGAATCCACGAAACGCGGGATGATGCGCTCACTGACCAGCGCTTCGGGCAAACGCATCGCGAGTTCTGAAGCCATGTCTGTCGGATTTTGCGGGTCGCGAGGCATTTGCGAACGACCATGTTAGCAGGATTTGTTTTTGGATAAGTTCACGGCGGAACACAAAAAACGGGCGCAAACTTCGCGCCCGTTTTTTCTTAATCGAGTTGCATGGCCGAGGGCGGCAGCAGCAGCCCTCGGGCTAATGAAACGCGTTCAGTGAATTGCGCGAGGAGCGTCGGGGCCGACCCGTTTCTGTTTGGGTTCGGGGACCACCGGCGGCACCACGGCATCCTTGGACAACGCATGTTCTAGAACTTCCTCGAGCGTGCGCACGTAGATGATCTTGATATCGCCCAGAATGTCAGGCGTCAGATCCGCGACAGCATTGGGCTCATTGTCGGCAGGTAGCAACACTTCCGTGATGCCCGCGCGCTTCGCTCCCAGCACTTTTTCTTTCACCCCGCCGATAGGCAGAACGATTCCGGAGAGCGTCATTTCGCCGGTCATCGCCAGGCGATCGCGCACCGGCCTGCCAGTGAGAAGGCTGACCAGAGCGGTAACCATGGCCGCACCAGCGGACGGACCATCTTTCGGAACGGCGCCGGACGGCACGTGGATGTGGATGTCGTACTTGCGGAAGAAATCCGCATCGATGCCGTAACGATCGGCATTCGCACGAACCCACGTAAGCGCCGCGGTCATGGACTCCTGCATGACTTCGCCGAGGTGGCCGGTCATGGTGAACTGTTTGCCGCCGCGCATTCTGGTGGCTTCGATGAAGATGATATCGCCGCCAACCGGGGTCCACACCAAACCGATAGCCACGCCGGGCTTCTTGACGCGCTCTTCGACTTCTTTTTCGGTGCGGAACTTCGGCACACCGAGATATTCGCGCACGATTTCCGGAGTGACCACCATTTTGTCGAGCTTGCCTTCGGCGATGCGCCGGGCTTGCTTACGGGTGACGGTAGCAATCTCACGTTCAAGATTGCGAACACCGGCTTCGCGCGTGAAGCTGTGGATGATCTCGCGGATCGCGTCGTCGCTGAACTCCAGTTGCTCGCCGACCTTCAAGCCATGTTCCGCAGCTTGCTTGGGCACAAGATATTTGTGCGCGATATGCAATTTTTCTTCGCCAGTGTACCCGGGCAGCTCGATGATCTCCATGCGATCGCGAAGCGGTTCAGGTATTGGATCCATCCAGTTCGCGGTGGCGATGAAGAGCACCTTCGAAAGATCGAAGGGCACGTCGAGATAGTGGTCGCGGAAAGCGTAGTTCTGCTCCGGATCGAGCACTTCCATCAACGCAGAGGAAGGATCTCCACGGAAATCGCGGCCGAGTTTGTCGACTTCATCGAGCATGCAAACGGGGTCGTTGGATTCCGCACGTTTCAGTCCCTGGATAATTTGTCCGGGCAGCGCGCCGATGTACGTGCGGCGGTGACCACGGATTTCCGCTTCATCGTGCATGCCACCCAAAGCGAGGCGCACGAATTTGCGTCCTAAGGCCCGGGCGATGGACTTGCCGAGAGAAGTTTTACCGACTCCTGGAGGGCCAACGAAGCAAAGAATCGGCCCCTTCATTCCTGGCTGCAATTTTTTGACCGCAAGATAATCGAGGATGCGTTCTTTGACTTTTTCCAGGTCGTAATGATCTTCGTCAAGAATCGCGCGGCCTTTGGCGATATCGATCTCTTCGTTGCCGGAAGATTTCGACCATGGCAGCGAGGTCATCCACTCGAGATAGGTGCGAGAAACCATGTACTCGGCGGAGGCCGGAGTCATCTTGGCCAGGCGCTTGATCTCGCGGTCGCACTCTTTCTTGGCTTCCGCGGTCATACCCGCATCTTCGACTTTTTTTCGGAGTTCGTCGATCTCCTGAACGGAGTCTTCGGATTCACCGAGTTCCTTCTGGATGGCTTTCATCTGCTCGCGCAACAAGTATTCACGCTGGTTCTGGCCGACCTGCTCCTGAACCTGTTCATGAATCTTGGAGCGCAATTCCAAAACTTCGAGCTCCTTGGATAATTCGCGGATGAGCATTTCCAGGCGCTTGCGCACGCTGGGGGTCTCTATCAACTCCTGACGAAGCAAGGTGGAGAGCGAAGGCAGAGTGCCGGCGATGAAGTCGGCAAGACGGCCCGGTTCGTCTATGTTCATGGCCACGGAATGCAGATCGTCGGAAAGCTGCGGAGAATGGCTGACGACATCGCGGAAAAGATCCTGAGCGTTGCGCTGCAAGGCTTCCAGCTCGGGATCGGCTTCGTTATTCAGGTCTGGTTGGCTTTCAATCCGCGCACGCAGGAACGGACGAAGACTGATCAACTCCAGAACTTGAATGCGCTGCAGGCCTTCCAGGAAAATGACCACATTTCCGTTGGGCATCTTCACGGTTTTATGAACTTTGGCAAGAGTGCCGACTTTGTGCAGGTCCGCAGCAGCGGGATCTTCGACGCGCGGATCGAGCTGGGCTACAACGCCCAGCAATTTTTCGTCTCCCATCAAGGCATTGACTAATGACAGCGAGCTTTCACGCCCTACGGTCAGCGGCAGCACTGCACCCGGAAACAGAACGGTGTCGCGAACTGGCAGGATAGGAAGGACGTCAGGAACCACCAATTTTTTCTCAGTCATGTATCCCCTAGTCTGAGCCCGGAGGAGAAAGGGTCCGGACTTATGAAACTTTAGATGCAGGTAAAAAGAAAAAGGTGCCAAACAATGGAGTCGCAGATATCAACAAATCTCAGTCTCGTTGACTAAAGTTATAGCCTGAAATGACTGGTCACGCAATGTCTCTATAAGTCCTTTGTGTTCAATATATTATTAAGCACGCGTCGAAGATTTCTTGCTCCCACGATCTCTATGAGCATCATAATTCAACCTTACATAGTCAATCGCGTCCTCTTTGGATTTAAGCTGGCCTTCCAGTTGGGCATCCTCGAGTGCATGCAGGATTTGCGAGAAAATCGGGCCTGCGGGATAGCCCAACTCCTGGAGATCGTCGCCGGTAAGCCAGCGGGTGGGCCTGATCTGCTCCGGCGGTGTCTCATCCAGGATATTGCGCACAAAATCGTATGCGTCAAGGTGGCGGTGGCTGGAAAGGCAATCCAGTCGATGCAGCGCGAGGTGTTCATCAAAATGAGGCAGCCGGACAAACCGCTTCAGCGTAGAGGTGCGCATGCGCCGCACTTCAATGAACCGCATATGATTGGCAATCAGCGCGAGGATCTGGCCAGTGTCATCATTCGAGAAGCGCAGGCGGCGGCAGATGACTTCGGCCATGGCGACTCCTACTTGCGCATGGCCGTCGAAGCGAATGCGATCGCCGGTCTCCGTAATGGGTCGGAACGTAGGAGGCTTTCCCACATCGTGCAGCAGGATGCCCCACGCCAGCGTTGCGGAGGCGCCAGCGGGCAGTCCTTCCAGCATCAGCAGGGTATGCTTCCAAACATCGCCTTCCGGATGGTATTGCGGCGGTTGTTCAACGCCTTGCATCGCGGATACTTCCGACAAAAGCTGTTTTAGCAGTCCAGTTTTGTGGAGCAGCTCCATGGCGCAACGGGCCGCGCCTTCCGTCAGTAACTTGGTCAGCTCATCGCGAATGCGTTCGGCGGAAACCTGGCTGACTTCGTGGGCATGACGGCGAATTGCTCCGAACGTCTCGAGTTCGATGGCGTAATCGAAGCGGGCTGCGAATCGCACCGCGCGCAGCATACGCAGCTTGTCTTCCGATAAGCGGCGGTCGGGTTCACCAATAGCGCGGACGATGCCGGCGCGCAGGTCTGACTGCCCGTTGACGAAATCTAGAATTTCTTCGGTGTCATGACGCATCAACAAGCCGTTAATGGTGAAGTCGCGGCGCTGCACATCTTCTTCCGCGCTCGCAGAAAAAACCACGCTTTCAGGATGGCGCCCGTCCGCGGAGCCGATGTCGGAACGGAATGTGGCAACTTCCACTCTGTGGTCATTCAGTGGAATAAGGATTACGCCGAACTGCGCGCCTACAGCTACGGATGTGGGGAACAGCGAAATCACGCGATCCGGTGCGGCATCGGTGCAAACATCGTAATCGGCGGGCTCGCGGCCAAGCAGCAGATCGCGCACGCACCCGCCCACGAAGAAAGCTTGATGGCCGTTGCGAAGCAAAGTATCGCAGATCGAATTGGCGAGCTCGCGCGGTGTCACTTTACGATTATGCGACAGCGGGGACGTAAGGCGGAACGAAGTGTCGCAAAAAGTGTTAACCGGGCTGACAAGTCCGGCGGTAGCGTCAATCAGATGTCATCAGAGCTGCCGCGTTTCAGCGAACCGCCGAACTGCACCTTGCCGAAACCGAAGCGGTCGCGCAGGCGATCCGTCGCTTGCGTGAGCTTTTCCAATTTTTCGCGCTGCTCCGCATGAAGCAGATCGAGTTGCTCGCCGCCATGTGTGAATCCACTGAGGCTAACGCCGAGAAGGCGGATTTTGCGGCGGCGATCGCGGTGCTGCTCGAAAAGATCCTGAAACACTTTGTGAATGCCGGCGTCAAGGGACGCGGATTGGTGCAGGGTTTTTGAACGCGTATGGGTATCGAAGCCCGCGTAGCGAATCGTCAAGGTCAACGTGCGGGCCGCGAGACCGGCTTCGCGAAGACGTTTGCAGGCTTTTTGCGACAGATGACTGAGTACCGCGGCAAGCGCGGCTGAATCGTCGGTATCTTCATTGAACGTGTGATTTTGCGAAATGGATTTCGGCTCGGCATCGATCACGAATTCGTAGGAATCGCCGCCGCGAGCTTTGCGATGGAGCGCGGTGCCCCACTGGCCAAAAATCTTTTCGAGTTTTTCCTGCGGAACCGCAGCAATTTGTTCCACGGTTTCGATCCCAAGTGCGCGCAAAGCTCTTTCCGTGACGGCTCCGATGCCGGGAATTTTTCGAACGGGCAGAGGCGCGAGGAATCGCTCTTCACGTCCGGGCGCAACCCAGAGAAGTCCGCTCGGCTTGGCCTGGTCGGATGCCACCTTGGCAACGAGACGTGTCGCAGCAAGGCCGCCAGAACAGGGAAGCCCGGTAGTAGCGGTAATCAGGCGCAGAAGTTTGTGGGCAGCGGCGAGTGGCGGACCATGAAGCCGTCCAGTTCCCGCGAGATCAAGATAGGCTTCATCGATGGAGACCATCTCCACTACGGGTGAAAAATTCATGAGGATGGAGGCCACGCGATCGCTCCATTCCGTGTACTTGGCGTGGTGGCCATCCAAAAAAATCGCGTGGGGGCAGAGGCGCCCGGCGGTGCGCAACGGCATCGCGGATTGAATGCCATACTTTCTGGCTTCGTAGCTGGCGGCAGTGACTACGCCTCGTTGATCGGGACGTCCGCCGACGACCACGGGTTTGCCTCGCAGCTCCGGGCGTTCGAGCAGCTCAACGGAAACAAAAAATGCGTCCATGTCGACATGGAGGATGGAAGTTTCAGCGGCGGAGGTTAATTCGGCGGGAGCGTCATGCCTGGCGCGAAATCGTGCGAAGTCCGGCATAAGGAGAAGGGTACGCCCGTCGAGGAAGAGACTACAACTTGTTCCGATTGCAACAGCCATTCACGAAATTGGAAACGGAATATTCAGTTACGCACACCAAGTCATTTCACTTTGCAGGAAGGCGTTCGGCGGCGATGACACGGAGAATGCCGGAGAGGTCTCGTGTCACTCCCACACTCGTCCAATCACGCGTGTCGAGAAGCGGCTGAACCGCCAGCTGGGTGTCATGGCCCAACTCGGAAACAAAGATGCCGCCGGGTTTCAGGTGCAACGCGGCCAGCGCGATCAGGTCCGGATAAAGTTCGTATCCCTCTTCACCACCGTAGAGTGCAACACCAGGTTCATGATCACGCACTTCGCGAGCGAGAGTAGCCGCATCGCGTCGCGGAATGTAGGGCGGATTACTGACGATCAGATCGAAGCTGGACGCTTGTAGTATCTGCGAGTCTGCAGTTCGAGCACCGGCAGTGAGCTCGCGGGAAAAATCGGACTCGAGAAAATGAATGCGGTCCGCGACCGCATGACGAGCGGCATTCCCCCGGGCTACAGCAAGCGCGGCGGGAGAAATATCCGTGGCGTAAATCGTGGCGCCGGGAAGTTCCGTGGCCAGAGCAACGGCCAGACAGCCCGCACCGGTACCGATGTCGGCGATCAGAAAACCATCGCCGTTGGTTTTTTGCGGGCGGCCGGAGCGCAATTCTCGCAACGCAAGCCGATCAAGCGCGACTTCGACAACATGCTCGGTCTCCGGCCTGGGAATCAGCACGTCGCGAGTAACTTTGAACTCGAGGCTCCAGAATTCCTGTTTACCGGTGAGATGTTGCGTAGGCTCGCCTTCGCAGCGGCGCTTGATCAAAGAGAAAAACATGTCCAGGTCGTCGGAGGCGACAAGTTGCTCCGGATGCGCGTACAGATACGCGCGGTCGCGGTGAAGAACGTGGAGGAGCAGCAATTCCGCAGCGAGCGTATAAGAAGGGACTCCGGCATCGCGGAGGCGAGCGATGCCGGCTCGTAATGCGGCACGAATATCCATGGCTTGCGTCATGAGAAAAACTTCGAGATCGAAATTGTGAATGGTTAGGTGGTGGCCAATTCCTGATCGAGGCGCTCCGCTTCGTAGTGCGAAACGAGACCGTCGACCAGGAGCGAGAGTTTGCCGTCCATCACGTCTGTGAGCTGGTGCAAGGTCATGCCGATGCGATGGTCGGTGACGCGATTTTGCGGGAAGTTGTAAGTGCGAATTTTTTCTGAGCGATCGCCGGTTTTAATCTGGCCGCGGCGCTCCGCGACGATAGCCGCCTGCTGCTTGGCCTGTTCCATTTCATAGAGGCGCGCACGAAGAACGCGCATGGCCTTGGCGCGATTTTTGATTTGGGATTTCTCGTCCTGTTGCGAAACGACCAGCCCGCTGGGCAAATGGGTGATGCGCACGGCCGAATAGGTGGTGTTTACGGATTGCCCGCCGGGTCCCGAAGAGCAAAAGGTGTCGACGCGCAGATCCTTGGCTTCAATCTTGATGTCGATTTCGTCGGCTTCGGGGAGCACGGCCACGGTTGCCGCAGAAGTGTGAATGCGGCCCTGCTGTTCTGTGGCGGGAACACGCTGGACGCGATGCACGCCGCTTTCATATTTCAGCTTGGAATAGACTTTGTATCCCTGAATGGCGGCGACGATCTCCTTCAAGCCTCCCAGAGAAGACGGCGAGCTCTCAAGAACTTCGACTTTCCAGCCGAGCGTTTCCGCGTAGCGTGAGTACATGCGAAAAAGTTCGCCGGCGAAGAGCGCGGCTTCATCGCCGCCGGTTCCCGCGCGAATTTCCACGATGACGCTCTTTTCGTCGTTGGGATCTTTAGGGAGAAGAAGAAGCTTCAGATCGCGCTCAACAATCTGTTTGCGCGCGACAAGCTGCTTTTCTTCGTCATAGGCCATCTGCTTCATTTCGGAATCTTCCGCTTCGGTGATCATCTGGTGCGCGCCGGCCAGGTCTTTTTCGATTTGCTTAAACTCGCGATGCTTTTCGACGATCTGTTCGAGTTCGGCGTGCTGCTTGGCGACTTTCTGGAAGTGAGCAGAATCGGAGACGATTTCCGACGTGGAAAGCTGCTGGGTCAGCTCGTCGTAGCGAGCGCCAAGCTGATCTAATTTTTCAGACAGAGTCAATACGGCCATGGAAAATCCTCTCAGGCTAAATCATTTTGTTGTGTAGACGAACGAAAGTACGGAAACCGAGGAATTAAGGAGTCGCTAATAGAAGGTGGCGTTCACGAAGTAAAGATTAGCATGCTTTCAGGCTGCGACGCATTATCCAGACAGTAGACACACAGAGCAGCACTAAGCCGGCTGTTCCGGGTTCGGGAATACCGATAGGAGGAGGATTGCCACCACCACCGCCTCCTGGAGGAGGATTGCCGCCGCCACCGCCTCCCGGGGGTGGGGTTCCGCCGCCTCCCGGGGGAGGAGTGCCGCCACCACCTCCTGAAGGAGGATTGCCACCGCCGCCTATGCCCGGGGGTGGGGTGTTCGAGTGTCCGCTGCTTCCTCCTGGAAGAGGAAAGAACGGAGTGACTGGAATTAAATTAGAACCAGGATTGCCAGGTGCTCCAACGCCGGGAATAGCAGGCGCGGGCACGGAAAACGCCGCGAGATATGGTGTCGAAAGCGTCTGCGCAAATTCGGGTTCGCCAAAATCGGCGGACTCCGGTTCCTGAACAGAAGTCGGCCGGATGGGTTCGGCAGAAACGCGATTGCCGCAGCGCGTTCTGGCCATGGTGGTGCCATCGGTGAGCATTCTTTCGCCTTCGGGCAACGCCAATTTGTGTTTCGTCCAGAAGACGTTATTCCCGATGCGATAGGAAACGTACATCAACTGTGGAGCGGCCAGAGTGACCGCGCGAACTTTGGCAAGATTGAAATCGGCGTAATGTTTCGCCACAACGGGATCGGTAGAAACGGCACTCTTCAATTCCTCGGGAGATTCCGCACCACCGGGGATGATTGAGTACGGGAAAATCTTGCGCTGGCCGCCAATTTCGAAATCGGCGGGAAGCGGCCAAATTGGGTTTAGCGCGGCCTCTTCAGAACCCATGGGCTCGAAAACGCTTTGGCCGGGGGGCATCGATAACAAGGCGATCGCTACGTAGAATCCCGCTGCCAGGACCAGCAAGGCATAGATCCGCCGGGTATGAACAAGGGGCATTTGCGCGTAGGTCGGCGACACGTGGGCTCTGCGGGGAACTTGGCCGAACTGAGAGGAAGAGGAGGACATCTAACACCTCGGCCTTTAAAGGAGCAATTTCCGCTCCAACTTGGGCCTGTCAGTTGGGCAAATCTTAGCACTAGTCCGCCCAGAACCCCATGAAAAAAAGTATGTTAGTTACCCGATGTTGGTCAAGAGGCTACACCTGACGAGGAACGCGATTAAGTCTATGATAAATGAGGACTAAGAGTACCGAAAATAGGATAAATGTTCCTTTCCTCGCCGACGTTCCCTCCGACGGCCGTTGCCACACAGGTGGATGTGTACTAGGATTTCGCCCAACATGAGCGAAGCAGCACAAACAGCACGAATGGTCGTTGTGGCCGATCGTGAGGGATCGCGTGACACAGACGCGGGCTTTCTGTGGGACTTCTGGTATCCCGCGCTGCGCAGCGAAGCAATATCGGGCCGGAAGCTGGCGAAGGCCATGTTGCTCGAAGTGCCGCTGGTGCTGGGTCGCACGTCGGAAGGAAAAACCTTCGCGATGCGAGATTCCTGTCCACATCGAGGGATCCCATTATCTTACGGGCGGTTTGACGGGCAGCATGTGGAGTGCAGCTATCACGGCTGGAAATTCGATGCGTGCAGTGGCCAGTGCGTGGAGATTCCTTCCCTTGCAAGCCAAGACAAATTACGTGTCGATCGTATTTTTGCGGGACATTATCCGTGCGAAGAGCGCGATGGATATGTCTGGGTGCACATGACGGCTCCGGGTTCGCGAACGCCAGTGACCGTTCCCGCAGCCCCGGCATTACCGGTCTTCAGCGACAAATTCAAGATCACGCGGATTTCCTGCGAAATTCCTTCGCATGTGGATCAAGGAATCATCGGGCTGATGGATCCTGCGCATGGGCCCTTCGTGCATCAATCGTGGTACTGGCGCAGCCAGCGAAGCATTCACGAAAAAGAAAAACACTTCGAACCTATTCCCGATGGTTTCCGGATGAGCAAGCATGAGCCGTCTTCGAACAGCGCGCCGTATAAATTGCTGCGGTATTTTTCCGGGGAAGCAACCACCACGATGATCGATTTCGTTTTGCCAAATATGCGACTGGAAGAAATACGCAGCGGGCACTTGTGGTTTTCCAGTCGCGCGACGGTGACCCCGGTCAGGCGGGATTTGTGCCGCATCGATTTTGTGGCGGCGTGGAACCTGGTGCGCTGGATGCCGCTGGTGGCGCCGGTCTTCCGAAGCTTTGCGAAGAAATTTTTGCGGCAGGACCAGGAAACGATGATTCAGCAGGCGGAAGGACTCAAATATAATCCGCGCTTGATGCTGATCGACGATGCGGACCGTCCGGCGAAATGGTATTTCGCGCTGAAGGCAAATTTGCTGGAATCGCGGCGCACTGGATTGCCAATGGTGCATCCGATGTCCGGGCCGGTGACGCTGCACTGGCGTAGTTGAGGAGTTTTAAATCGGCCGGGCGATATTCGGAAAATCCAGCCACACTTTTATTCCGCAAAAGTGCGAGCCTTCGGTGCAGATTGGCGTAGTAACGCCTGCGCGCACATAACACGGCGGTCCCACATAGCGCGCTAATTCAGGATGCACTTCGCGTAATTGATCCACTTCATCCATGGACGCTTGATAAATTTCTTCCTGCGCGTTAAAGCAGGTACGCATGGTCCATTTATGCAGGAGATGCAGGAGCGATCCGGTTTCCACGACGCGGATGGACTTGGCATTCGGCAGAAGATACAAGGCCAGTTCGGCAGGTACGCCGCGCTCGAGCAACCGATTTTTGGCATCCCAGGCGTCCTGCATGGCACGTTCATAAACTTCGCGCGCGCGGGGATTTTGCTGCAGCAGCATGGGCGTGATGAAATCCGGCGCGGCAGTGTCCGTGAGCGTCAGGAGCGGACGGGAGCCGGGAACCATTCTGTGGCGCTGGTCCTGGCTGTCCGCGGTGTGGCTGATTTTTTTGGCGAAAGTGTAATTAACGTGTTGCAGTGCACGCATGATGGGTGCGTGCACACCCACGTTTAACGTTTCAAGGCGGTAAAGATTTCTGGCCGGGTTCAAGAGGCGATCGATGGCTTCGGCGTCGGAGCATTGTGCTTGTGCTAGGCCCACTACCGCGCGATATGCCTGGGCGATCACGCGCGGCGCATTGGCGGAATAATCGATCAGTCTGGATGTTTTACCGCGGAGATTGGCGTCGAACTCTTGGGAAAAAGCTTCGCCACCTTTTTCATTTTGGTTGACCGCAGGGGCTGTCCCGTTCGCATGAACTTTTGTATGCTCGCTCCATTCCGGGAGTTCTTCCATTGGTTCCGTGCCGAAGCGATCGAAGAACTGTGCGTCGAGTTCCTTCACTTGAGAAACCATCGCGCCGATCACCGCGCGTGCTTCGTTCGGCGTGTCACAGGCGGTGCTCATGCGCCATAGACGGTGCAGGACGATGCCGGAAACGGTATGCACCATGGTGGTGAAGGCGGCAACCGGCAGGACGTAACGCGCAACTTCGATGGCGCGCTTTTCGGCGGAGCGCTCGATTTTTTGCGCACGCTTGGGGTGCGACATCGGCCCGATATGCCAGATGCCGCTTAAAATCGCGCGCGCGTCAGCAACCAGCAGCGTCGATAATTCGCGGTAGTAGTCCCATGCACGCGCGATGGCCTGCTCGTAAATCTCCCTGCTGCCCTCATCGAAAAACAGGGAAAGGGGCGGGACGTAGGCATGCGCGCGATCCAGGCGCACGTACCGCTGGCTTTGCTGCTCGGAATTGTAAAAGGGGTGAGCGTGAAGAAACGACCACACAAACTGACGGCTGACATTTTCCAGGCCAAATTCAAAATGCGCGTGCTGATAAACGGTGTGGTGGCCGCTATAAAACGTTCCGGCGCCGATATTGATGCGCTGCTTTTCGGTGACCTCGTCGGGACCGATTAGCTTCGATGCGTAGCAGGTTCGTGCGGCGGCGATGGCGGAATCGAACGGGCGCGCGAAGGAATTGCGCAGGGTAATGCGCGGGGGGCCGGTTTCAACCAGTTCGCCCGGCCGCGCGCGTTCGAACATACGAGATTGGTCGGCCACGTTGGAACGCTATTCTACACGCACGGACAATCGGAGCACACCCATACCCGCTGAAGAAGGCCGGGTAAATTCTGGGCGGAGTATTTCCAGTGAGCGATTATTTTTTTGCGGCTGAGACTTTGGCAGCAGCGTCGGCGTATTTTTTGGTGAAACGCTCCACGCGGCCGGCGGTGTCGATCAGCTTCTGCTTGCCGGTAAAAAACGGGTGGCAGCTGGAGCAAATTTCGACGCGCAGCATGTCGCCCTTCATGGTCGAGCGAGTAGAAAAGTTATGCCCGCAGGCGCAGTGCACGGTGACAGCGTGGTAATCGGGATGAATACCGGGTTTCATGAGGCTCCAGTCTATCGCGTCCGGTCTGCACGGCATGCCTTGCGGACTACTGCCGCGTCGCTAGGTCGCGAAGCAACTTAAGATTATACGCGAGGTGTCAAATGATTGCGAATTTTGCAAGAAAAATTTTACAAGAAAAGAGGTGGCGGTTGAGTTTCAGTTCTCCTACTTCCAAAAGTAAATGACTAACCCGCCAGCGACGATCAGAGAGCCACCTGCCAGCACCGCAGTCGTCGGGGCGGTACGGAAGAAAAGGTAGTTCCCCGCCTGAAAAGCGACGACCAGGGACGCTATGTAGATACCCGTAACGACGGCAAAATCCACCGGCGCCAGATTGAGGGAAGTACCGTAAAGCGCGAGGAGTGCGGATCCTGACAAGAAGAGCAAGACGCGGCCGACCATAGATTGGTGGTGGAGAGAAAGGCTGATGACCGCGTCGCCCGATGCCTCAAAAATGGTCGCGGTAACGACAAACAGAAAAATCTTCATGCCGTGATGCTCTCAAGGCCACAAATGACGCGCAAGGCGAAAAGAGGGGCGCAAATTTTAAAACAGACCAATTACGGAAACAGGCTCAGGAAACGAAGGTGCATCCGACGCGGTAGGCGCCTACGTCGGTGCGTTGCGACCATACCGGTCTGAGGTTAACGCGCACAGGCGGAAGAATTGGCACGTGCAAAACCGCGAGGACGTTGTCGCCCAGGCCTTCTGAAGATTCGAGTTCCAGTGCAACCCCACCAAAGCCCAGGTCCAACACGCGAGCCCGGCGCACACCCTGCTCACCCAGAATGGCGTAAGCGTTGGTGCCGCTCATGGAAACGCGTTCTGCTTTGCGCGGAGTGATAAAAGCGCGCGGAACTTTACCGGTAGCCGCTGGCTTGGAATTGATTTCGGCTGGCCTTGTTGAGGCCGAGCCCGAGGCGCTTTCTTCCGGTTTTTCGGGTGTGCGTTTTGTTTCAATCGAAATAGGGCTGTGCGGTGTTGCGGTGCGCTCAGGTGCAGGAGTAAGGGGAGGCGCCGGCGGCGGTGTGGGCCGCACCGGTTGCACTGGTGGCGTTGCGCCGCGCGAAGCACTTTCAGCGGCGCGTCCTTGGAGGACGTGCTTTCTCTCGTACAAGCGCTCGTCGGCGAGGTGAACCAGCGCGTCCACGTTATCGCCGTCTTGAGGATAGTTGGCAACACCGTGATCCATCCCGACAAGCACACTGAGCTGCAAACTTTTCAAGCTTTCCGCAAATACAGTCTCGACACGTCGGCTGAGGGCCATAGCCTGCGGGACGTCGGTTTGCGGCAATAGCAACGCGAATTCGTCTCCGCCGATTCGAAACGCAAAGTCGGAAGTGCGGAGAGCTTTCTTGAATGTCGCTGCAGCTAGCCGAAGCACTTCATCGCCGCGGGGATGTCCGTGCTTGTCGTTCACCTCTTTAAAACGGTTCATGTCCATGATGACCAGACCGAGAGGGAGGCTATAACGTTTGGCGCGGTTCAATTCTTTATCAAACGACTCGCTGAAAACGCGCCGATTGTACAAGCCGGTGAGCGGGTCCGTGAAAGCGTTCAGTTGCAATTTTTTCAGATCTTCGTATTCTATGAGCACCGGAACGCGAATCAGGCCAGAGGTAGAAAAAACGTCCATGAGCGCGGTCTTCAAGGAAACCGTGCGGTTCAGGGACTCGCTCAGTTGACGCCGGCGCGTAATCATTTCTTCCCATAACTGAATGCATTCGCTTTCGGGAAGATCGACGTGAGTTACCGCATGGAGATACCGCTGGAGGAATTGTCCTCGCGCCGGGAGGTCAAGCGCTTCGAGGGTGTCGATGAGCAGTTCGAGATAGGAATCTTCTAAATACGTACGAGGTGGCGCTGGGACGCCGGGGCTGGGCATATCGGGTGTTACCTAACCTTTGCCTGTCCCCGCGGGGGTGGGGTTGAAACTCGCAGCTAACTTCCTAACAGGGAGCATGCCAAAGTCCAATCGAATATGGACCCGGAGGAGCCACCCGCATCATGAAATTTTGGCAGGCACGTCGCTATGCTATTACAAAAGCACGGCATACAGCAAATTGGGCTATTTCGGTTGTTTGTGGAAAGGTGGCCAAGGCCTGGCGTGAAAGTCCAAAGACTCGGCTAATCAGGCGGAAAAGTGTACAGATTTACTCAATAGCCCGGAGAAATTCCAATCCGAACAGACGCATTTCGCCAGCGGTCTCTTGCCGGAGCACCCGCGCAACTATAGGAGGGGTCTCGCTGGGAACGACGCTGGAAGAGGTCGGCGATGGGGCAGGGATTGTCAAATGAACGATCTGGTCCTTGCCTAATTGATAAGACGAGGTAATGCAGGCCCCCTTCGCGCTGATGTTTAGAGTCTTGGTAAGCTCGATAAATTCCGCTCCGGACGTATCCGTGCCACGCAAAAATACGGGTACTTGTAAGCGGAGACGGGGTGATCGTCGGGTAGAAGATGAGTCCAAGCGCTGGGTTTCCTTGAGAAGGTCGATTTCCACTTTCGCTCTCTTAGTACTAGGGACCTAGTACGGATACAAGCATCTTTAGTGCCACAGAAAGCAGGAATCGTCGATTGTAAAGTGATGAAAATATATCACTTATATACGTCCAGGTCTCCGGGACGGGCTTCGACTTAAACCAATTTCTCGGGATATCCACTTGGTTTCCTCAAATGTGCAAATGGAACGCTTTTACCATTGACAGCCTGTAACCCCTTTGGGACGATGGCTCAGCCGGAAAACAGGAAAATTTTTGCCACTCTAGTAGTGGCTGACGGATAGGATGAAGATGGCGGGAGAAATTGCCACACGCACCCTGGCAGGTGAACGAGCTGGCGATACCCTGGCTGTAGGCCTGGTTTACGGGCTGATGGACGCGGTTAATGCGTCGCTTATCGTGGCAGATCGCGCCGGCCGGGTGCTGCTGATGAACGAGCGGGCACGGCAATTCCTGCTATCGGAAGGGCTGGACGACCAGGACGCGCTGAACCTGTTCCATAACATTCTGAAGGTCGACCCTAAAGACATCTTCAAATTGATCGAAAGCGGAGAACATCGCGTCGAGTTGGACGTGACGTTTGGGCAAAGTAAATTCCGCGCGCGCGTGAAGTGGATGCCGGAGCCGGACTGGATAGTGGTGCAGCTGGAGATTCCGAGCCAGGAGCAAAGCACATCAGCAGCGGACACCGCCACGCAGCTTACTGTGCAGGAATTGTTGCAAGAGCGGGAAATCACCTATCGCAATTTGCTTGCGGCCTACTTGAAGCTGCAGGAAGTGAACCGCCAGAAAACCGTTTTCCTGGCTTCGGCGGCCCATGAGCTGAAAACTCCCCTGGCAGTAATTAAGGGCTATTACGATCTGTTGTTGACGGGCTCGCTGGGAAAGCTGTCGGAGAAACAGCAAGATATTCTGGAAGAATCCAAAGACAGCTGCGAACGGCTGGTGCGCCTGGTTTCGATGTTCCTGAATTACTCCGCGCTCGAAAGCGGAAAACTGGTTCTGCAACTTCGCGAGAATGACCTTCGCGATTGTCTCGATGAGCTTTCGAAACGTTGGTCGGAAGCGTTCCAGAGAAAAGGTGTAAAGCTGGAAGCAAGTTTCGATCCTTCCATTCCCACTTTCCGGTTCGACTATCAGAAAGTGCAGCAGGCAGCCGCAAACCTTTTAGATAACTCTCTTAAACATACCCCTGCCGGCGGAAGTGTGACTCTGCGCGCGGGGCCGCATTTTTGGGAGCGGCGGGTTGCGGGCGTGGCGCCGGCTCAGGAACGGCGGCGTTACCGGCTCCCGCGTCCGAACAGCGTGGAGGTAAGCGTCACGGATTCTGGTCCGGGTATCGCGGCGGAACATCATCAGGAAATATTTGAAGACTTCGTTCGCGTGGACCGTAACACTTCCGGCATGGGGCTGGGGCTGGCGATCGCCAAGCGGCTTATTCAAGCGCATCGCGGAAAAATTTGGGTCGAGAGCGAGCATCAGCGCGGCAGCACATTTACATTTTTGCTGCCGATGGATCCAGGGTAATTAAGTAAGTAAAGGTTTTGGGAAGCAGAAAGGGACAAGTCCATGGCTGCAAAAGAATTGAAAGAAAAAATTCTCGTCATCGATGACGAGCCGAGCATTCGCAAATATTTACAGACCCTTCTGGAGGTCGACGGCTTCGACGTGGAAGCGGTCAGCTCCGGAAAGGACGCGCTCGAAAAGGTAAGCGCGGGAATGCGGCCGGACTTCATCATTCTGGATGTACTGATGCCGGAAATGAACGGTCTGGAAACCTTAAAAGAATTGATGCAGATCGATCGCAGCCTGAACGTGATCATGCTGTCGTGTTCCAACGAAGTTGGCACGGTGGTCGAGGCCATCCGCATCGGAGCGCACGATTATCTGACCAAACCGTTTGAGAAAACAGAACTCGACGCGGCGATGCTGAAGTCGCGCCAGAAGAAACAGCTGGTAACGGAGAATCTGGCATTGCGCGATTATTGCGAACAGATCACCGAAGACATCAGCTTCCTGGCGGCCAGCCCGCAGATGGTGCGTATCCGTCAGCAGATTCTGCAGATCGCCCCGGTCGATGTGCCTGTTTTCATTTGCGGCGAAAGCGGAGTGGGCAAAGAAGTGGTGGCACGCATGATCCACCTGCGCTCCAAGCGGCGCAGCCAGCCGTTCATCAAAGTGAATTGCGCGGCGCTGCCCGGTGAATTGCTGGAATCGGAATTGTTCGGCTTTGAGCAGGGAGCGTTTACCGGCGCAGTACGCGCCAAGCCCGGGAAATTTGAGTTGGCGAACAAGGGCACCATTTTTCTGGACGAGATTGCGGAAATGACCACGCATCTGCAGGCTAAATTGCTGCACGTGCTGCAGGATCATCAATATTCGCGTCTGGGCGGCCGCCACCTGGTGGACACCGATGTTCGCGTACTGGCGGCGACAAACGTGGATGTTCAGGATGCGATGAAGACCGGGCGATTCCGCGAAGACCTCTATTACCGGTTGAATGTGCTCTCCATTAATGTGCCGCCGTTGCGGGAGCGTACCTCGGAGATTCCACTCCTGTTCCGCCATTTTCTGCAGAAGTACAGCGAGAAATTCGGGAAGACGCCGCAAGGTCCGTCGAAATATTTGCTCGATGCAGCGGTGAACTATCCGTGGCCCGGCAATTTGCGCGAACTGGAGAACTTCGTAAAACGTTACGTGATTCTGGAAGACGACGAAGGCAGCTTGCGGGAATTGGTGGAGATGTCATCGGCGCGGCAGCGCACTTCACCGCGCGCGGAGCCGGCCGTGCATCGCGAGCCGCAAGGCCTGAAGGCGCTCGTGCGCGGCTTGAAAGACGAAGCGGAGATGGAAGCCATCGCCGACGCKCTGGAGAAGACCCGCTGGTGCCGCAAGGATGCYGCGAAAATGCTGGGCATCAGCTACAAAGCCCTGCTATATAAAATGCGGCAGTTCAATCTGGACACCCCGCGCACGAGACGTGCAAGCGTCCCTGCGCCAGCA
>JRHI01000304.1_pt1 | contig 55416 bp, 67 predicted proteins | sample 215371 | NCBI WGS metagenome assembly JRHI01 (sample SAMN02929681, study PRJNA255918) | sediment metagenome | biome: cave system; feature: Ice Cave; material: Sediment; isolation source: sediment from deep within a dark volcanic ice cave with no known source of... ...
TGCCCCTTATGTGGCAGGCCAATAGAAAAAGGCTTCGAAATTCGTCCAATTCAGGTGTCCGAATTTGACCGTCTCAACAAGGAGATGAAGGACGAAGACGATCTTGTACGGCAACAAAGGTTCTACTATGTTTGCAGTGGCCCACTTGCACACATGGAAGAATATGCACACCCTGGAAATTGCCCAAAGTGCAGAGCCGGTCTGGCCAGGCGTGACCGTGACGCTACCGATCAGCTGTTGCCGAAGCCAGCAGAGGTGGCTTGATCCTGGCATCGACTTTGTTGGGGGAGTAAGCAGTTTACTGAATGTTTCCAGCCCCTGGTGAAACGTCGGCAGGAGAACCCTTTGGCTCATCAGCTGCTCTCTTCTGTCTATCATGTTCGGTGGTCGCACGATCAAGAGCGGGTGCCTGGCAGCATGGAGGGTGCGTTCGGTGGCGCTGCTGATGCCTAGCCGAGTGATGAGCCGCCGGGACCGCCTGCCAGGAACAGCAAAATGGGCTTGTTCACATCCTTGCCACGAATTGTGATTCACTGCTTGCTGCCATTGAGGTGGACTTTCTCCAGGGTGGCGATGCGGCCAGGGAGCAGTTAGCCGCTCGCATCAGTAATTGGTGGCGTCGAGGCGAACGCTTGCGATGCCGCGACCGTCAGGATGGTCAGCCCGTGAGGGAGGCAGGCGCAAGCGCGCCTACCTCGCAAACATAAACGACTTGCTCACCATCGTGGTATCCCGCCAGATGGGGATCAACGCTGGCATCAGGTACACTGGCCGTGGCCAAATCGTCATCCCCGGAATCGTGGGCAGGCCATTTGAGACGTCCTGCACCATGATCTTGACCAGAGCCGCCGACGTGATCGAGATCTGCAACTCGAAGCCCTTGTCGGGCAGCGCATAGTAGGTGAACTGCAAGCGATGGGGTGCGCTCTCTGGAAGCACACTCATATCAAAGGGCTTGCCGTCTACTGTTGCCGCTACGATCTTGCCCTGCGCCTCCACTTGCACGATTGCATCCTCAGCATGGCGCGTTGAGGCCACCTGCATCCTCACGGTGCGCACGTCGCCACTCATCGTATCGCTCTTGAGTGTCACGTTGGGTGGGGCCAGTGCTACGGTCGGTGCCTGAGCCAAGAAGGGTCCTGGCCCGCTGCGCGTTGGGAAGAACTGGCGTGTCCAGTCATCGAACCGCTGATCGTTACTCTGCCACGTGGCCTGTCCGGTATCGGCATTCAACCGGTAGGTGATGCTTTCTGTCCCAGGACAGGCTGCGCTAAAGCCCGACGTAGCGGTGGCTGTCAAGAGGAGCATGACGCTGATGAGGAGCGCCGAGAGCGGCACCAGCCAGCGCTGTAGTTGTGTCGAATGGCGTCTGCCGACGGAAGCAAGACGACTCACGGGGTGAGGAGTTCCTGAACAGGCAGCGCGAGAGGCTCGCTGAGCACGTGGCAGCCAATGATGTGGTGATCACGACGGCATCGATTCCGGGCCGACACGCTCCGAGGCTTCTCACTACCCCCATGGTCGCGGGTATGCGCCGCGGCTCGGAGCGTGTCGGCCTGGAAAGGTGATCGAAGTGGACGGCGTCTGCATCGACGGCACGACCAACATCCCCAGCACCATGGCGCTCCACGCCAGCCAGCTCTACGCACGCAACGTCGCCAACCTGCTCCATCTTTTGGGAAGTCCTGGCGAACTCTCGCTGAATTTCGAGGATGAGATCATCAGGGGCTGTTGCGTGACGCATGCAGGGCAGATCGTGAGCGAGCGGGCCCGCCAGTTGATGGGGCCGCCTGCCGCGAATGCTCCCATGCAATCGGAGGTGCGCTGATGAACGAGCAGTTTATCACCCTGATTACCTACTTTGTGCTGGCCGTCTTTATCGGCTTCGCGGTAATCTCGAAGTTCCCGGCCATCCTGCACACGCCACTGGTGTCCGGCTCTAACGCGATCCACGGCATCATCCTGGTGGGAGCTTTCCTGATCGCCTCGAGCGCGCGGACGCCGGTGGAGATCGTTCTCGGCTTCGTGGCGGAACTGCTTGCCACAGTCAATGTCGTGGGCGGGTTTGTAGTTACCGACCGCATGCTGGAGATGTTCAAGGGTCGGCAATCTGGTGGAATCGGTGGAAAGGCAGGGAAAAAGCAATGACCGTTGCAACCGCGCTGATTTATCTGCTGGCCGCCGTGCTCTTCATGCTGGGACTGCAGTTCCTGAGTTCTCCCCGCCGCGCCAGCCGTGGTAACTGGACGGCGGCTGCGGGCATGATTCTGGCAGTAGGCTGGACCGTGATTGTTTTGTTCCGCTCCTTCACGCCCGCTGGCCTTGTCATTTGCGTGGCAGGCGTTGTGATCGGCAGTGTGGCTGGAACAGTAGGAAGCCCGTTCCGTGAAGATGACGGCGATACCGCAGATAGTAGCCCCCTTTAATGGCGTAGGAGGTGGGGCTGCCGCGCTCGTCGCAATGTCGGAACTGCTGAAAGTAGCCGGGAGTCGCCCGGAACTCCAGATTGGCGTACCCAGTGTATTTACCATCATCATTGGCGGCATCTCGTTTGCTGGTAGCCTCATCGCGTTCGCGAAGCTGCAAGAATTGATGACTGGCACCCCGATCACCTACCCCGGGCAGCACATAGTGAACGGGCTACTGGCGCTGGTTCTGGGCGTGGCGTTTGTGCTGCCCATCGGCGGGGCCGACATGCCGGTCGTGATCTCGCTGCTGAACGCATGTACGGACCTGGCCGTGGGGGCCAGTGTCTTTGCGCTCGACAACTTCGCGCTGATCGTGGCAGGGACGGGACGCTGGTCGGCGCCTCCGGTACGCTGCTGACCAGGCTGATGAGCGACTCCATGGGCCGCTCACGGGCAAATGTCCTGCTCGAGGCTGTCGGCCAGGCGCAGCAGGCCGGCGTCGGCACGGAAACCGGGACGAGCGGCCGCACGGCGCGCTCGGGTACCGCGGACGACATTGGTATGCTGCTGGCCTACGCGCGCTCCGTCATTATCGTACCTGGCTACGGACTGGCCGTGGCCCAGGCGCAGCATATGCTGCGGGAGCTGGCAGACCTGCTCGAGAAGCGAGGGGTGGAGGTGGCCTACGCCATCCACCCGGTGGCGGGACGCATGCCGGGGCACATGAACGTGTTGCTGGCGGAGGCCCACGTGCCCTATGAGGAACTCAAGGAGATGGACGAGATCAACGACGAGTTCAAGCGAGCGGACGTGGCACTGGTGGTTGGCGCCAATGACGTGGTCAATCCAGCTGCCCGCAACTCGCCCGGGAGCGATATCTACGGCATGCCGATTCTCAACGCTGACCAGGCGCGCAACGTTGTCTTCTTGAAGCGGTCGATGCGACCGGGCTTTGCTGGTATCGATAACGAGCTGTTCTATGATCCCAGGACGATCATGCTGTTCGGAGATGCTAGGAAGTCTCTGACCCGGCTGGTGGCGGCGGTCAAGGAGGCGTAGCCTCCGGCCATCTCTTCCTCGCCAAAGGGTGTGGAAGTTCCCTTGTGTGTGATTAGCAAGCATGGCGTTCTCTGACGTGATGCGTCCGTGATCGACAGGGCATACGCTACCAGTAGGAAATGCCTGAAAATGAGGAAGCCAGAGAGCGTGCCAGGACTTATCTGGCACGGGTGACTGAGTGCTTGCAGACGACAGAGCAGCACCTCGGACTCTCTCTGACTTCCTCTATTGAGCTTGAGAAAGACGTTGCCAGCGCGCTGGTGAAGATGGCGGAGCACGGGAGGAGGCGCATGATGCCGGGATCATTCCTCATCGGCAAAATTGTCGGCATTGAGGTCTCCATCCACGTGAGCTGGCTCCTCATTGTGGTGCTGCTCACCTGGTCACTCACGACGGGCTGGTTTCCCGCCCTCTCGCCAGGCTGGACACTTTCACCTACTGGGTCATCGGCTTGCTGGCAACCCTGCTGCTGTTCGCCTCGGTGCTTGCCCATACGCGTGGCCTACCGCTCAAAAACATCACCCTGTTCATCTTCGGGAGCGTCTCCAACATCGAGCAGGAGCCAAAGAGTTCTGGCTGGTGGTTTCAACCGTTAAACCTCCAATTGGCCTACCTTCCCCAGTATATAAGCCTCTACGTCTGGAATCTTCAGGGGAGGCTGGCGAAAGGCCTAACCGCCAAGGCCTACTCGGTCTACCTGATCCATCCTCTGGTGATTGTCCGTGTGACGAGGTGCAGTCCAGCCTCCATGGGGCGAGTTCGTGGTGAGGAGAAATAGCGCTCCCGGTGGGTGATTTAGCCCTCGTGAAAGCCCTCGGGGAGGAACAATTCGAGTGGCCGCCCGACAACTCAGAGCGTGTATAGCCAAAGGCCCCTTCGGTTTGCCCGTTCACCATCACGATGGCTCCGGCTTTGTTGACGATCACCAGAGCATCAGGTGAAGTGTCCAGGAATGGCTGGACGCTGGCGGAGGAGATGTGTACAGGCGCAGGTGACGAGGAAGCAAACACGCTTAGAGATTCTGGTTCTTCAGACATCGGTGTGCTCCTCAATACCCTGGTGTGTATCAGTTTAATCTTCCGATGTCATGGTAAACCAGGAGCGGAACGCGTTTTACTGCTCTGGTAAGGGGCGTGTGTGCCGGTCTCACCCTGGATGATCACGCACAGGTTGAGATCTTTTCAGGAACCTCTTTCTGTTGATGCAATAATACGTACTGTTCTTCTGCTGCATACTTCCGCAGGCAGAGAATCATCGGCCAGTGCAGCCAGTTGATTAGGTCTAGAGTAACTCTGTCCAGGTTTTCACCTCAGCCTCTACCTGCAAGGTGTCACCTGGCTCCTTACCGCCGGTTTCAGCCTGCTGCGGTCGCACAATCAGCAGCGGGAGCTTCGTGGTATCAAGTACGTGTTGCGTCACGCTGCCCATAAACAGTCTTTGCAGTACCCCTTTCCCGTGTGTTGCCATGGCGATCATATCGTAGCTTAGGGCGCTTTCGCCATCCCTGGCCTGCTCCGCCTCTTCGATGATGGTTCCAGCCACATCTGTACTGACTGCTACGGACGAACTCACCTTGAGATTGAACCCCGCAAAGGCCGTTTCGCAACGCTCTGCCACAGACTTTACGTACTTCTCAGCCTCTTGCTCCTCCTCTTGTCTGACTTCTTCCTGCATGACATCGGTAATATGCGCCTGATTCTTCAATTTCCCGTACACTGATGGCAGGTCCACTACGCGTAAGAGGTGAACTTCACCTTGAAAAGGCGCGGTGATCGCTGCAAAGAGTTGTGGGTTCCAGTGGTTCGCCAGCACGTATTTCAGGTAGCCCTGTATGTGAGCGTTCACTTCAATGAGCTGTGCCGCTGGCGTAAGTGCAGTTTCGGAGAGATCCGACCCATCCAACGGCACCAATACGCGTAAGGGACGTGTAGCATCCGTGGCAGGGAGTACCGACCCATGTTCATTCTGGCTCATCTCCGAAGAAGAGTAGCGTTCAGACGCAGCATGTGATACAACTACTGGTAGTTCATCCCCTTATACAACACTATCGACCCAGGCTCTACTATTGTGTCGATTATCTGGAAAAAACACGGGAGCGCAGTATGCAAGGGTCATTTACTCCACAAGCAGCACAGGATCATGCTGATCAAGCAAAAATTACGGCACATACTCTCCCTTTAAAAAGGCAATTTGAGCAGTTAGAGAGTAGCGAACAGGGATTGACGAGTGATGAGGCACACAAGCGACAAGAAAAATACGGTCCGAACGATACAACCGGCGTGAAACGCAGTTCGGCGGTTGTCCAATTTCTGCGCCTGTTCTTGAATCCACTTGTTGCCATTCTGCTCTTTGCTGGTCTGGTCTCGGCGTTCCTGGGTGACCGGATCAATGCGAGCATTATCATCGTGATTGTCCTGCTCAGCAATATTTTGAATTTTGTCCAGACCTCTCGATCGCAGAACGCGGTCGAGAAACTGCGTGCGGATGTGTCTCCTACGGCCACCGTGTTGCGTGATGGCACATGGATTGAGATGCCACGTCGCGATCTTGTGCCTGGTGATATGGTCCGTCTCGCGGCAGGAGACCTGGTGCCCGCCGACGCGCGCCTGGTGCAATCAACCGATCTGCACGTACAACAGGCTGCATTAACTGGCGAATCGCTGCCGGTGGATAAAAACGCGGATGATCTTGACGCGCCGACAGAAAGTTTCGCCGAGGCACACAATTGTGTCTTTCTTGGTACCTCGGTCGTGAGTGGCACAGGTACGGCACTGACCATAGCGACTGGTCGCGCCACCGCCTTTGGCGATATTGCTGTGCGCCTGGCCAGTCGTGCGCCGCAGACCGAGTTCGAGCGTGGCATCAAAGGCTTTGGTCAACTCATCATGCAGACCGTTTTCTTCCTGGTGCTCTTTATTGTCCTGATAGGCGTGATTGGTCATCATCAGCCATTCGAGACCGTGCTCTTCGCCATCTCGCTTGCCGTCGGTCTGACACCAGAGTTCTTGCCCATGATCACAACAGTGACCCTGGGGCGTGGTGCTTTGCGCATGGCAAAACAGAAGGTCATCGTCAAACACCTGGAATCCATCCAGAACTTTGGCAGCATCGACACGTTGTGCAGCGATAAAACGGGCACGTTAACCAGTGGCGAGACAAAGCTTGAAGGGCATCTCGATCTGCTAGGGAAAGAATCTCATCGTGTGCTGCTGTTCGGGTATGTGAATAGTACGTACCAGACCGGCATCAAAAGTCCACTTGATGAGGCTATTTTGTTGCATGGTAATGTCGATGTCAGTGGATACAGCAAGGTTGGCGAGATCCCGTTTGATTTTGAGCGGCGCTGCCTCTCAGTGGTCGTGCAACACGAGAGTGAAACCCTGCTGATTATCAAAGGTGCTCCCGAAAGCGTCCTGAAAAATTGTTCCGCGTATGAAAGCAACGGTGAGCGCAGACCAATGGAGAGCGTGAGTGACGAAGCGCGGACAACATACGCGAATATGTATCGTGATTTAAGCACACAAGGGTATCGTGTCCTCGCAGTCGCCTATCGCGCTCTCCCCAAACAAGAAGTGTATCGCAAAACGAATGAGCAGGACCTGGTACTCCTTGGCTTCCTGACCTTTGCCGATCCACCCAAAGCAGATGTGGCCCAGGTGCTACAAGCGCTCAAAAACGATGGCGTGCATGTCAAGATAGTCACAGGTGACAACGAACTGGTCACACGTCATGTCTGTGAACAGGTCGGATTGGAGAGCAGCCGAATCGTCCTGGGCAGTGAATTGGAGCAGATGACCGATCCCGCGCTGGCCCAGGTGGTTGAGGAGGTCAACGTCTTCGCACGCGTCTCCCCGGCGCAGAAGAACCGCATTATCCTGGCACTCAAGAGCCGCAAGCACGTGGTAGGCTATATCGGCGATGGTATCAACGATGCTCCCTCGCTGCATGCCGCGGATGTTGGTATCTCGGTCTCCACGGGCGTCGATGTTGCCAAGGAAGCGGCTGATATTATCCTGCTCGAACAGAGTTTGCAGGTCCTGCATAATGGCATTCTGGAAGGACGCAAAGCCTTTGGCAATGTGATCAAATACCTGCTGATGGGCACCAGTTCAAACTTCGGGAATATGTTCAGTATGGCCGGGGCCTATGTCTTCCTGCCTTTCCTGCCCATGTTGCCAACGCAGATCCTGCTCAACAACTTTCTCTACGATCTCTCCCAGGTGACGATCCCAACCGATAACGTGGATGCAAGCTACATCAAAAAACCACAGCATTGGGACATCGGCCTCTTCCGTAATTTTATGATCATCATTGGACCAATCAGCTCAATCTTTGACTTTTTGACTTTTTTTATTCTATTGCGAGTCTTTCATGCGGGCGATGTGCTCTTCCATACAGGCTGGTTCGTAGAATCGCTCGCCACGCAGACGCTCGTCCTGTTTATTATTCGTACCGCTGGCAATCCGCTGCGCAGTCGTCCCAGCCGCCCGCTCGCGATCACGACGCTCTTGATTGTCGCTCTTGGCATCCTGCTCCCGTATACACCATTAGCGGGGCCGCTCGGCTTCAAACCGTTGCCGCCTCTCTACTTCCTCTTCCTGGCAGGGATGGTTGTGATCTATTTGCTCCTCGTTGAACTGGTCAAGCGGCGCTTGATGATACGATATGCGTAGGAGCGAGACGGAGTGCAAGAACAGTGACTCCTCCGGCCATGGAGAGAACAGGTTCCCAACCAAGGAGAAAAGTGATCTTCCCCCGGTTTGATAGAGTGGTAGAATGTGGGAAGGTGTCTCTAGAAAAAAGGAGATCATCATACCGAAACCACAACCAACATGTACCGTCGAGTTTAAGCACGAGGCTGTGCAGCTCGCCCAAACCAGTGGAAAATCGAAAGCCCAAATTGCACGAGAACTGGGCATATCGGACAGTGCCTTATATTCCTGGTGCAAACAGTCAACTGATCATGGAAGCGATGCATTTTCTGGGAAAGGCCATCAGACGCCGTTAGAAGAGGATAATCACCGTCTGAAACGAGAATGAGAACGAGTGCAACAGGAGCGTGACATCTTAAAAAAAGCAATCAGCATCTTCTCGCGCACACAGCTGTGAAATTCCAATTCATGGCTGAACACCAGCAGGAATATCCTGTCACCACCATGTGTCGTGTGCTTGAGGTTTCCGTGAGTGGCTACTACGCTTGGCGCAAACGCGAACCCAGTCAGCACCGTCGAGAAGATGCTGAACTTGCAGACAAAATCCGAGCCGCTTTCCAGAGCAATCGATGCGTCTATGGGAGCCCACGTATCCATGCAGAGCTGCATGCACAAGGGCTTCATTGCGCTCGAAAACGGGTTGCTCGTCTCATGCGAGAACTGGAGCTGGTTGCCAAACGTCCGGGCCATCGAACAGTCACAACGAAAAGCGAGGAAGGAGCATCTGTAGCACCGAATCTGCTCCAGCAGAACTTTCATGCTGATCAGCCAAACCAGAAATGGACAAGTGATACGACCTCCATCTGGACACAAGAGGGATGGTTGTACCTTGCTGTTGTGCTTGATCTGTTCTCACGCATGGTGGGAGGATGGTCCATGGCAGCTATTCAAGATGCTGCATTGGTCGTCAATGCACTAGAAATGGCTCTGGCTCGCCGCCGTCCACAAGTGGGGTTACTCCATCACTCTGATCGTGGCAGTACCTATACGAGCGAATGCTATCTCGCGCTTTTGCAGCAAAATGATAGGACAGTAAGTATGAGCCGCACTGCCAATTGCTATGACAATGCCGTGACAGAAGCCTTCTTTCATAGCTTCAAAGGTGAATGCATTGATCAGGAGTCCTTTCAGTCACGTGCTCAGGCTCGCAACTGCACCTTTGAGTCTATTGAAACCTTTTATAACCGAACTCGTAGACATTCCACTTTACAGGACATGAGTCCCGTCATGTATGAACAATTGATGTGATAACCTCCACGTTCTATCCCTCCATAAATTCGGGGCAAGATCAATGCCCCTGGTGGGCATCCCTCTTGATGTAGTATCTCACGGGTGTTATTGCCATTCTCCCAACAGTTCGACATTCAACGCGAGATGGATGCCACACTGCGTCAAGACCTGCTGGTGGGCTTCCACGATCAGGGCAGCAATATCTGACGCACTGGCTCCGTCCTCGTTCACAATATAGTTCGCGTTGTGCTCAGAAATCTGGGCATTACCACGCCTTCTTCCTGCTAAGCCCACTTGTGTGATGAGGGCCTGTGCTGTGGTTCCGGGAGGATTCTTAAAAATCGAGCCACAGTGCCTTTGGGCAGGGTCCTCTTGTTTGCGCTCCTGTGCATATTGCTTCAGTCGTGCATCTAGCACGGCAGAGTCTTGTCGGTGTACGCGCAAAGCGAGAGTCACGATCAGTTCGGCAGGCTCAATTAAGCCGCGGGAAGGGAATACGAGGTGACCCTCTGGATCAACTTGAGTAAGTCGCCCTTCGCGGAAACGACTATGGCGGTAGCCCAGGTCCAGGTCATCATGACCAGAGCGACGAAACGAGATCACGGGGAAAACTGGCGGCTCCTTTCCTTCATGAACAGCTCCACGAGCGTCCAGTACCTCGATCCATTCCAATGCCTGGCCCAACTCCTGGTTGTGTGCCCCTACATTGCTGGCAATTCCTGCACCCAGGGTTCCTGGAATGCCCACGCCGAATTCCAGCCCGCCCCAGCCACGCGCAACCAAGTCCTTGAGCAGGTGATTCCAACGCACACCCGCCTCGGCAACGACGAGCGCTGATGCGTCTGGCGGCTCTTCAATGGAGTACCCTTGCAGTGCTATACTCGCGACGATGCCACGGACTCCGGCATCGGCGTAGAGAATGTTGGACCCTGCACCTACCACCAACAACGGCCAGCGATGCTGGGCACACAATTTGACGAGATCACCTAGCTCCTGGCGCGTGTCAAGCGATAACCAGAGGTCCGCTGGGCCACCGATACCAAAGAAACTGTGCTGCGTGAGCGGTTCATGAAGATGCACGCGTTGCCGGAAGTAAGGATGAAGAATACCATAGGCACGAGTACTCTCGAAGGTCATAGATTTATTCCTTTCTTTTGTTCCTTTGTGTGGAGTCAGTTCTCTTCTCTGTATCATCTCTGATCTCATTATAGCACCAGAGTGTTATGAGGAACGTTACATGGGCGACGTATGCTTGACATTACTCGGTCCGCCGGAAGTGTGCCATGCCGATCAGGTGCTGCTGTTCTCCACGCGCAAGCAACTCGCGCTCCTCCTCTCTCAGGTGGTGGAAGGCCGCCTCCAGTTGCGCAAGCAGCTCGGCTCATGCGCAATGTGCGTGAAAAGGTTAGACCCGGCCAAGGGAGGGGAGGGGATGCACCTGTGGGCCGTCCGCCGTGTCGGAAAAAAGCGAATGAAAGGCTATGCGCAGAAGAGACTTAGTTGGGAAAGACCTCCCAGAAGGGGATGTGTCAGAATTGAGAACAGAAGAATCAACAAAGCGTGTTGGGCCCTGCTCGCCCGCCATCCTTCTGTCTGTGAGAGGCTGTGTGCAAAGGCCTCAGGAGCTATTGTGAGCTAAGCGTCTGAGCATGATGCGGATCAAGGCGACGTAAATCCAGGCTTCTTCACTACTCTCGAGCACCTCATAGTCTTTGGAGAGCCGACGCCAGGTGGAAAGCCAGGCGAAGGTCCGTTCGACAACCCAACGATGGGGAAGCACATGAAAACCGCTCGGTCGGATCTTCTCCCAATCCACTTCGACTCCTTCCGGGACCCGGACGCCTCGCAGGCCACTCCATGGATGTTCCACGATCTCGACCTCCCACCCCAACTCCCCCTTGACCCACTCGCAGAAGCCTTCCTTCTTGTATCCGCTATCGGCCCAGATCAGCTTGAGACGCGGAAAGCGGCCCTTGAGAGGCGCAAGCAAGGGCTTGCCGCCGTGAGCGTCTTGAATGTTGGCTTCATGCACCAGCACATGCAGGATCAGCCCATTCGTATCGACCAGGAGATGGCGCTTGCGCCCTTTGATCTTCTTCCCGCCGTCGTAGCCGCGCGCCCCCCTTTTTGCGTGGTCTTCACCGATTGGCTGTCGATGATCGCCGCGCTCGGGGTCGGCTCGCGTCCGGCTTTGACGCGTACCTGTTCGCGTAAGGCTGTATGCATCCGCTGCCACGTACCATCATTGCGCCACCTGCGAAAGTAACTCCAGACGGTCGACCAGGGCGGATACTCATGCGGTAAGGCACGCCATTGGCCACCCGTGCGGTCCAGGTACAAGATGGCGTTGATCACTTCACGCATGTCAGTGGTACGAGGACGCCCGCCAGGCCTGGCAAGCGGGATGAGTGGTTCCAGGATCGTCCACTCCTGGTCGGTGAGGTCGCTGGAATAGCCTTGGGGAGACAGCTCGCGGTCCGCCTTCGGGGGAGACGGCTCCCTCCGCTCTCGCGTAGAAACCGTGTTCCCGGAAGCGAGCTTGCCCTTCAGGGGCCTGAGCCGGACGGCAACGAGCCCCAATCTACCTCCAGCTATGCCGGTCCAGCAGGCGAGAAATGGTGCTGGGAGCAACTGGCTGTTTCACCACCTCCTCAAAAGCCCGCTGGGTCTCGGCTACCGTCGCCATCTCTCCTCGGGCGGCGCGGGCCAAGAACGGCTGAAGGAAGGCGCGTTCTTGCTCCAGTGTAAGGTACTAGTGACGACGCCCGCCTTTCCCAGGGGTTTCGATGGCAGCTACTCCCCCTTGCTTGTAGGTGGCAATCACACGGTGGACGGTCGTAAGCGACACTCCCACCGTCCTGGCAATGTCCTTGGCTTTGCGAGGTGCTGTCAGAGCTTGATAAATGATCTCCCAGCGTCGGCGACACCAGGGGCGTTGTTCCCTTTGCATCCGCTCTTGGACCGCGTCCTCGCACAAATGCGGGGCTGCGCGGGTAGTGCGACTTCCCATCAGGCTGTCCCCCTTTCTTGAATGACTCCTTCCTAGAATATCACACAGAATGCACCTTGGGGTGGAGCCTTTGCACACAGCCTCTCAGACGTTCTAGCGCGTTTTAGATGCCCTTTCGCTTCCTTGAATGAGGTCATTCCTCATCGCTTCACGAAGAGAACGTTTCACTGTTTGAGATTACAGATCCAGCCCCACTACCTGCCGAGCTAGTAGAGTGCTCTGATGAGCAGAAACGCCTTCGTGCCGCCATTCGGATGTTATCTCCAAAACTGCGTGTTGTTGTGTGGCTGCGTTACACCCTCTCAACTCGAGTGGGAGCGGTCACTCCATTCTAACCTTCCTCTCGACAAGTAGAAAAGAAGGGTTTGCCCTTGATTAGGGTGGTGCTATGACGCTTTATCACAGCACTCGGTGCTTAGCATCGCTAAAACCTCTTCTTCGCCTTTGCTCTGCGGTAGATAGTCGTCGGCGACCTCATCAATTTTCCAAATAATCCCTTCCCGAATCATAGAACGCTACTCGAGCTGGCAACTGTTGTTGAAGTGTACTGGTAGTGCCGTCTTCAGAAGATCGAGGATGATATGCCTTCACACGCTTGTTGACTGTTGATTGTGATGCTGCTGTGATAGAAATGCGTACAGGTCGTGATACACATGAGATATCTTAGGAGTAAGCTACTCTCATAATGAAGGTGGTCCAAAATAGACGAACCAATATGCTTCCAGGGAAGATTTGCGGAAAAGACAATGTCTACTTCCGCCTGGTACCTGGTGTTAGTTCTTTTCCGGGGCTCGATATTCCGCAAGTTCAACATGGAAGCATTTAGGAAGAAAACAGGAGGAAATAGACCATGACTCCGCTACTCTTTCATTTCCTGATGCTCACTGTGGTAGCATTCAAGATTGTGTTGGTGCTTGTGTTTCTTCACTGGATCGACACTCGATCTGAGAAAACCCAAGCGCAAGCTGTTGGACACACAGATCAAAGACACAGGGCCAAATGTATGAAGAAAGGATCACGAAGGCAAGCCATCAAGCACGAAGAAGGGAAATAGAGCCATGTTGACGCGAATTCTTGTGCCCCTGGATGGGTCAGGGTGTGCTATGCACGCGCTACCCGTCGCTGCGCGTCTCGCGCGTGCCTCTCGTGGATCAGTCATCCTGGTACGAGTGGTGAGCACAGCGACCGAGTTCTGGCCATACGTGGACCTCTCGCTACACACATTGCAGGAGCAAACGATCATTGATGCAGACCTTGCCGAGGCCGAGGCGTACCTCTCGGCTCTCACGAGAGCACCTGATCTGGAGGGTCTTCCAACAGAAACCGTCGTGCTCCGCGGCCCGGCGGTTCCCACGCTTCTTTCTGTCACGCGCAGCTATCGTGCTGATGTGATTGTCCTGTGCAGCCACGGCTCTATGGACAGAAAACGCTGGGGCATCGGCGGCGTAGCGGAGCACGTGGCACGCCATGCCCCGGTACCCGTGTTGATTCTCCGCGAGGGTAACACTCTCCTTGCTGAATCTCACCCGGAGGCGGCACGCCCTCTGCGTGTGCTTGTTGCCCTGGACGGCTCCAAACGCGCTGAGGCAGCTATTGAGTCGGCTGCCTCCCTGATCGCCGCGCTCGCTCCCCCTGCAGCAGGGAAGCTGCACCTGGCGCGGATCGTGAAACCGGTGGCTGCTAGGCATCGTGAAAAAGGCCTTGAGGAACGCGACGACGAGCACGTTCTACAGCAAGCCAGAGGATACCTGAGTTCTACCGTTAACCAGCTCCAGGAAGGACTCGTCGCTCCTTCAGTCGTGAATCTTAAACTCACGTGTACCTGGTCCGTTGCAGTCAATACGGATGTGGCCGAGGCGCTTGTCAGGCTGGCAGAGAACGGGGAAGATGCGGAGGAAGTTAGCGCGTCCGGTGGATATGATGTGATCGCGATCGCGACCCACGGGCGGAGTGGACTAGCACACCTGACAGTAGGGAGTGTCACCGAACGCGTCCTGCATACCACTACGCTACCGCTCCTGGTTGTCCGGCCGCCGGACATGACACTGCAAGTATCCACGCCTATGACGGTCCACCATCTTGTTTAAACGAGGCCTGGTCATAAATAGGAAGTCGGCTGGGGGACTTGCCCCAGCCAGGTATTGCACCTATCATTGTGGTAGTTACACACAACAAGGATAGGAGGCAACCTTATAGTATCCCAAGACTCATTACTTGTCACGTTGGTTCAACTCGTCGATCGTTTACCGATGCCGGTACAGTCCACCAAACGAGGCCGTGGACATCCAAAAGTGTACCCGGATCGCTTGTTTTTGAAAGCCCTAGTACAGCCTGATGGAAATAACACGGAAGTCCAGATGTTCTTAAAAGAGGCTCTTTGCAGCAGTAGACACTCCCGCGTTATTTCTACGTCCCTGTACTAGTCATCGTGATTGTCCGTCATGTGCACAATGTTCATGAACTCTTGAGCGTGCTGGCTCAGCCGACCGAAGAAATGCGCACCCTGCGACTGCTGTTGACACAACGGCTATAGCCGCGGCGATCACCGCAGTCGGAAGACCGAAGAAATGCGCACCCTGTGACTGCTGTTGACACAGCAGGACCGCTTCCCATCTCAGCGGACTTGGGAACGCCGCCTGAAAGCGATCCCAGCGACCTTGCCTGCACAGATTGGCTGCTTAGGCCGCCATCTCGTCGCGTTGATTCAGCCCTGGGCTACTTCGGGACGAGCGGTGGCCATCGATAGTACTATGCTGCGAACCCGTGGAGGGGTGTGGCATCAGAAGCATCGCGAGAAAGGCGAGCTACCCCACACCTCGATTGATCCCGAAGCCCATTGGACCAAATCGGGCTGGCACGGATGGGTCTATGGCTGGAAACTGCATGTGGTCTCCTTCGTGGCTGGCAGCTGTGCTCACGCCTGCCAATGTTGGCAATAGTGAACCTGCCCACGATCTCTGCGGGAAGTTCCCGCAGAAGTCCGTTTCGTCTTAGGTGATCGCCATTACAACACCCCTGAGCTACGCGTAAGCTGTGAACAAGATGACCGGTCGCTCGTTGCTACCAAATATGGACACTATCCCCATACTGATGAGGGAGTGGAAGTCCGACGCATCTTCCACAAACTGCGTTCCCGGGTGATAGAGAATTTTAAAGAGCATTTCAAAGGCATCTTCGATGGGCATGGGCAAGTTCCCACCAAAGGCTTGCTTGCCACCCAAAGCAAAGCGTTGGGTGACATCTTCGTGTATCAACTCGCTTTATTGTACCGCTTTGAGCACGGACTCGACTTCTGTGTTGGGCTCAAAGCCTTTCTCAAGGCGGCCTGATGATTTATGACCAGGCCTCGTTTAAACACACCAGAGAAGTGTGAGGGGTAGGCCCTACAAGCTGTAGGACTTTGTGAGCCAGTGGTGATACAACATACCGCCTTTGTGAGACGAATGTGATGGAAGGAAACCATACTTAAGACGGAGAATTGTGAATAGAACCTTTTCTGACAAGACCAACTTGCCAGGTACCTATGAAAGTGAGGGTATTCCTATGATGTGGGGATACAGTTTTAGCTGGGGCGGCATGCTCCTGATAATACTGAGTATGGCTCTCTGGATCGCTTTACTCGTGGTACTTGTATGGGCACTCATCAACTGGCTTACCAGGAAATCGAGCGCGACGTTTCCACCCTCTACGGGTCCTACGCCCTCCACTCCAACGGCTTTAGAGATACTCCAACAACGCTACGCGCGTGGCGAGATTGATACGGCCACCTTCGATCAGATGCGAGAGCTACTCGGCGCTTCGCCTCGTGCTCAGTATGGGGCTCAGCCCACTGCCGGTGTTCGTTAGGCATGCAAGCACGCAGCCTGTCATTTTGAATGGAGCCCAGGGGGCTAAGGTATCCGGAATGGCAGGCTAGCATTCTCTCATCCGGTTGGAAGAGAGAGCAGGGAAATAAGATAAACCTGTCCTCGCCTTGCACCAATGAGTTGAGAAATACGAGGATGTCTATGCATGTTGACAGGCAAGATGTAATCAAGCGAATACATTACATAGAAGGACACCTGGGCGGTATTGCTAAGATGATAGAGGGAGATGCAAATTGCATTGAAGTTCTGCGCCAGACATATGCAGTGCGCAAGGCTATTGAGAGGCTCGAAATCTCCTCGTTGAGGATCATCTGGCTCCTTGCGTCCATCAGGCTATCGGGAACGGGGACGAAGAAGTTCTCCTTACAGAATTAGCGCAGTTCAACCATATGGTGGAGAATCACTGATTGCAGGTGATGGTATTCTGATGGTAAGGCCCTCCGTCTTTATTCCAGTCCGGTTAAATGGTTTATGAGGAGCTACACGATGAAATATCAACATAGCGTTGGTTTATTGGCTGTCCTGAGCATCCTTGTGGTAGTGCTGGCAGCACCACTACATCGCCCTCGGGGTCTCAGGAGGTTCAAGTGACGCTTTCTGAATATAAGATCACATCTTCTGTGACCGTTTTTTCACCAGGAACATCCTACCATTTTGTCGTCACGAATCAAGGACAGACTCCTCATGAATTCATGATTATGCCAATGGGGATGAACATGGGAGGGATGTCGATGGATGAGATGCACAAGATTGCATTGCATATGATCGACAACATGGTCCCTGGGGAAACCAGGACGTTTGATTATACGTTTGCTTCGTCCATGATGGGGCAAAACTTTGAGTTTGCTTGCCATTTACCCGGACATTATGAAGCGGGGATGCAGCTTCCCATGATGGTCAACAAGTAGCAAGCGGGTAGGGCAGCCAGCAGTCAAGAACAGGTATAGCGACCTCATGGGAAGTCGACCGATGATGTATTACAGTGGTTGCCCTGCCGTTTAGGTAGACAGAACTATTTCAAACGCTTCAATGAATCTACAACACGCTGCTGGCGCTGCTTTGCCTCTTCTGCGATAGCATCAAGCTGCTTACTGCCCACGATACCCAGCATTGCCTCTGGATCGGCTATCTCGACGCGGCACCGCTACTTGCAGCGCGTATCACCACGTTGCATGGCAGGAGTAATCCTACCTCCGGTTCCTGTTCAAGCGCGCGATGCGCAAGGACAGGGTTGCAGGCTCCCAGAATGAGATACGCCTCCATCTCGACGCCCAGTTTCTCACGCAGCGTCTGGCGCACATCGATCTCCGTCAGAACTCCAAAGCCCTCGGCCTTGAGGACGTCTTTGACGCGGGGAATAGCCTCCTCGTAGGAAACTTGCAATGTCGTCCCAAAGCTATACTGATTTATCATCATAGCAAACTCCTTTCAACTACTGGCATCTCTAACGACGGGCGGCGAGTGGCTGGTTATTGCGCATTCCCGAAGCTGCGAGACGTTCTCGCATCTGCTCATATGTGGCAGCATCGATCTCCCCACGCGCATAGCGTTGCTGGATGATCTCTAGCGCCGATGGGCTGATCGGCGACGTCCCTATAGAAGGCCGATTTGGCGTGGTCGGTTTCCTCTCCAGCCAGCGGATGACCGCCCAGACCAGTACCACCAGCAAGGCAATCCAGAGCACCATGCCTAGCGACATTAACACGCCGCCCCAACCGAAATTGTATCCCCACATCATAGGAATACCCTCACATTCTTTTTCATGTTCATGAACGAACGTCGAACTCCGTTACCGCTCTATTGAGCGGTAACGGTCTTTTCCTCTATAGTACAACCAAACGACAGACCTGAGTTATCCATCTGCCAGCACTGCATCAGGCTCATGTAATCGGCATGACACAAACTCGTCGGTGACCGTGCAACATTTCGCAACTGTTGCCACCGTCGTCAAGCCGCCTGCAAACCGCTTGAGGCTGGAATACTCGCAGCGGTGGAAAGGCCGTTCCTCTTTGGATAACAGGTGCGTCAGCGGACCCTCCTTTGAGGACACTTTGGTCATAACATACTTGAGCGTATTGCCGTGCGTCCCTTCCGGCAGGCTGCAGAAGGCATAGATCACCAGACCACCCGTCTTAACGACCCGGATGAATTCTTGCACGACGGCACGCGGATCATCCATGATTTCGATGACCCAGGTACTCACCACCACGTCGAACGTGTCATCCGCAAACGGCAGGTGACGTACATCTCCTTGGACAAAAGACACGCACGGGTCCTGTATCTTCGACCTGGCAACGTCCAGCATGGCTTCTGATGCATCCAACGCGATGACTTTGCCCGGCTGGCTATGCTCTAAGATCGCCAGTGTGCGTTCGCCTGTGCCTGCTCCTGCATCCAGGACGACCGATCCAGGTTTGACCCGCTCCTCGATGAGGTGATTGACCTCTGCCAGCGCGGAGGCAGCGACCTGGTGATCCCAGACTTTGGCAAAATCGTCGTATATTGCAGCGACTTCATCGTATGCGCCTTCCGGTTCGCCTCGATGGCGATGGAGCAGCTTGAGATAGGAGGCGATGGCGCTCCTTCTGGTTACTTTGTTCATCATTGATCTTCCATTTCTTCTCTCTGGACCTCGCGTTCCTCGCGGTAAGTACGTCGCACGTACATGATAAGATGCCGGTATCGTATCCGAACAGTAAACCGCCCAAGGCAGCGACGCCGGAAGCGCCGTAGTCGGCGAAAGAGCGATGGTGCCTGCGTTGTCTGACTTACTGTATCGCGTGAGGATCATCAGGACGAATGGTTGGCGTAGACCTACTGTCTTTCCTTTTTGCGCCTTCTTTGCGAGAGGACGTTCAATAGCTCAACGAAGAGGGTCATGCTTCATTGAACGTCCAACAAGAACATCGAATGAAAGCATGCTTCATCTACGCGGCTCTCTCACGCAACACAAATGAGACAGGCTCAACCACTACGCTGCGCTCTTTTGAGAGAGACCAAGAGTACGCCTGACCTCCAATGAGCGGAGAATCGCGTCCCGCGTCAGCACACCGACCAGTTTCCCATCCAGCACGACAGGCAACTGGTTCACATCCCGCCCATTCATCAACGTCAGGACCTCTTTCAAGCTTTGTTGAGCAGTAACGGTGTGCAGGCGCTCTACGGGTACCATTGCCAGGCCCACGGGCGTCTGCGCCCACTGCTCCCTTGGCACGTGGCGAACGTCGCTCAGCGTGATGAGGCCCGCCAACAGCAGTCCGTAACAGATGGCACCGATCAGCAAGCTCGTCAGCGGTCCAACCAACGCCATGGAAAATTCGACGCCCGCTGTTTGAGGTTCCTGCTCAATGTTTGACACTCCGCCAAAGATGAATAACACGATGGAATGCACAGGCAGGCCGCGAGCGCGGGCGACAAAGGAATGGGCCAGCTCGTGCAGCAGCACGGAGACAAACAAGAGGAGAGTAGAGACAAGCCCCAGGATAACGTACGTGACGTTCGCATGCCCTGGATATGCCGTGGGAAAATACCCACTGGCAAGCGAGAAGGTGAGTAGCACAAGAATAATGAGCCAACTCACGTGGATGTTGATGTCGATCCCTGCGATACGACCGATACGAAATGATCCTGACATAGATGTGTCCTTTCAAAAAAAATCGGGGAGTGGTGTCCCTCCCACCGATCACAGCTGAGGGGAGAAACTCCACTCTCTTCTCATCGAAGCGATCAAGGTATGTGCAACAAGCATGGTCTGGGACGCTTTTTCGCCCCTGTGCATCGCCCTGCGTGTCTTAGCGTCGGCTACAACTGACCGCATCCTTGCATGCTCTACACCCTCTTTTCAGCATAGGTACTACTCCGTCCAGACCCAGTCGCGCACTTCCGGCATATCTTCGAGATGCGCTCGTACATAGGTATTGTGCTGGGCAAGCAGATCGTTACACTCAGCGATCAACGCCGGAGCCAGCCCTCGAAGACGTGTTGCCCGTCGCAGCGCTTCGATACAGAGATGGTAGCGGCTCATTTTATTGAGGACGACCATGTTGAACGGTGTGGTGGTCGTTCCCTCCTCGATAAAACCGCGGACATGGAAACGATGGGCGTTAGGACGTCCATGCACAAGTTCGTGAACAGCTCGTGGGTAACCATGAAAGGCAAACACGACCGGCGTTTCTTCGGTGAACTGCTCGATAAAGTCCGTATCGGTCATTCCATGAGGATGCAAGTAGGACGGGTAGAGTTTCATGAGATCGACCACGTTGACCACACGCACCTTCAATTCTGGAATATGGTGGCGCAACCACCATGCTGCTGCAATCGTCTCCTGTGTTGGAAGGTCACCTGCACACGCCAACACGACGTCTGGTTCAAGGTGTTCGTCATTGCTGGCCCAGTGCCAGGTTGAGACACCGCGGTTACAATGGGCAATAGCAGCCTCCATGTTCATCCATTGCAATTGTGGCTGCTTATCAATGACGATGAGATTGACATAGTTGCGACTGCGGAAGCAGTGATCGGCGACCGAGAGCAAGCAATTCGCATCCGGTGGTAAGTAGATGCGTGCGACGGCACCTTTCTTGGAGAGCATGGTGTCGATCAAGCCAGGTCCCTGATGGCTAAAGCCGTTATGATCGTTGCGCCAGCAGGTTGAGGTTAAGAGAATATTGAGCGAGGAGACCGGCGTGCGCCAGGGCAGCTTGATCCCTTCCTCCAGCCACTTCGCGTGTTGAATGATCATCGAATCGGCAATCATGGCAAAGGACTCGTAGGTAGCGAACAGGCCGTGCCGCCCGGTGAGCAGATAGCCTTCGAGCCAGCCCTCACACAGGTGTTCACTCAAGACCTCCATCACTCTGCCATCAGGCGAGAGATGATCATCGATCTCGATGATATTTCCGACCGTGCAGCGGTTCTCGACCTCAAAGACATTGCCGAGCCGATTCGAGGTGGTCTCGTCAGGACAGAACAACCGAAAGTTTTGCTGCCTGGCATTGCGCGTGAACAGATCGCGCAGCATCTTGCCGAGTTGGCGCGTCGACTCGTGATGCTCCGTCGCAGGCTGTTGCACGTCAATCGCATAGTCCGTAAAGGGGGGAATATCCAGATCGATCAGGAGTTTGCCGCCATTGGCATGGGGATTGGCCCCCATGCGGCGATCCCCCTTTGGCGCAAGTGCGGCAAGTTCAGGGAGTAAGCGCCCCTGCTCGTCGAAGAGCTCCTCGGCATGATAGCTGTGCATCCACTCCTCAAGGATTTTCAAATGTTCCGGGTTCGCCTTCACATCCGCTACCGGGACCTGGTGCGAACGAAATGTCCCTTCGACAGGCAGGCCATCGACCTCTTTGGGTCCGGTCCATCCCTTTGGGGTACGTAGAATGATCGCGGGCCAACGCGGTCTCTTGGTAAATCCATGTGTACGCGCATCCTCCTGGTAGGATCGAATCTTCGCATAGCACATGTCCAATGTCTCAGCAAAGAGCTGGTGCATCTGCACCGGGTCATCGCCTTTGACGAAGTGGACGTCGTAGCCATGCCCTTCGATCAGCTTCCGGACATCATCATCGTCGTCGCGTCCGAGCACGGTGGGGCCGGAAATCTTATACCCATTCAAGTGCAAAATGGGCAGAACCGCACCATCACGCACCGGGTTCAAAAACTTGATGCTTTTCCAGGCTCCTTCCAGCGGCGCGGTCTCGGCTTCGCCATCACCTACCACTGCCGTCACAATCAGATCCGGATTGTCGAAGGCTGCCCCAAAGGCATGGGCGAGGACGTAGCCGAGTTCCCCCCCTTCGTGAATGGAACCAGGAGTGGGGACACTCCCATGGCTTGGCACCCCTCCAGTCGTTGAGAACTGGCGAAAGAGATGCTGCATCCCCGCCGTGTCTTGAGTGACCTGCGGATAAACCTCTGTGTAGGTTCCTTCGAGATACACATTCGCCAGGATGGCTGGTCCGCCATGCCCTGGCCCCGCCAGGTAGATCATATTCACATCATGCTCCTGGATGAGCCGATTGAGATGGACATAGATGAAGCTGAGGCCGGGTGATGTACCCCAGTGACCGAGTAACCGTGGCTTAATATTGTCAGGACGTAACGGCTCTCTCAGCAGTGGATTGTCCTGCAGATAGATTTGGCCGATAGTCAGGTAGTTGGCCGCACTCCAATAGCGGTGCATCAAATTCAGGCGTGTTTGGTCGAGATGAGACATGCTTTTCTCCTAGCGAGATGTGTCTGGCAACGGTTCCTCCATCGGAACAGAGGTTGCCAGTTGAATATGTTCTATGAAGTTTTCTCTTGCAGGAAAGGAGCCGCTAGAATCGTTCCTCTGTTCGTTGCCACTACGGCGATGGTGTGGGCTGCACATAGCGTGGCACTGGTACTGGCTCAGCGGGATTGGCGTTTGATCCCAAAATCTGCACTGGACGATAGAACAGGTTCATGGGAATTTGACCCAGTAACCACTTGTTGAACTCGGTCTGTTCGTTGATGAGCTTCCCTCGTGCATACTCGATACGGTTAAAGGACCCTTCAGTCTGCACCAGCACCGAGTGCGCATTACTTCCCACCCCATAATCAGGATAGTTCTCGACAAAGATACGAAGCCCTCCTGTCATCTGTCCTGCAGCAGCGAGAGCCGCATTGGGATCAGTTGTGCCTTGGCCGGCTTTCAGCGTCGCTGCATTACTTCGCGCCTGGGCAATCTTGGTAATGGCATCGTTCTGGGAGGCGATCGTTGAGTTGAGCAACGCTGCATCCTGTTGGAGCAGTTGTGATGCTCTATCTACCTCATTCCAGACATCGCCAACCTTCCCTTGTACGTCGTATTGCCGTTGCTGGATGGCGATATTTTGCTGAATGAAGAAAAAGCCACCAAACACTACAATGGCGAGAACAACTGCTGAACTTATCTTGATAGGAGTCCAAAAACGCTTCGGCGGGGTCACTTTTTCTCTCATTCCTGGGTTGGTCATCTCGCCATAGGTGGGCGACATGCGATCGTCGCTTGGCCTTGCGCTGAACGCTGACCCTCTGTCGTCATTTGCGAGCTTTTCTTGATCGAACATGCGAGTATCCTTCCTTTCAATTCCGTTTAAACATCTCCACCTGATGATGGTGAACTGCCACCGCCTCCCCACGATCCTGAACCACCGTTGCCAGAGGAAGAGCCACCCCTTCCTCTACTAAACAAAACAAGCACAAATACAATGCGCCCGAGGAGGCGGATAGCCGTGTAGAAAAAATTCTCCCGTCGACGAGAAGCAACGACGGCACTTATCCCTAGCCATCCGACGATAGCGATAGACACGAGTATGACTATTACTACTGGGTTTGGACTGCTGTTTGTAGCACTAGAAGAGCTTGCAGCAGTTGCTGACTTAGGATGTGTGGTCTGCCATTCCCTGGCCACGCTTGGATCTCGCTCAGCCGTGGAGACCTTGTCGTAGAAAGCCAGAAGGCCACCCTGCCACTGTCCTTGCGCACGTGCAGGGACAAAAGTAGTTTGGACGTAGTCGTCCATCAGCGTATCTGGAAGTGCTCCGGATATACCTCCACCCGTAATGTAGGCTAGCCAGGGGGCAGGCCCATCTTTGCCTGGTTTCTGGAGGTAGAGGACGAAGAGGACACCGTTATTCGTGTCTTTAAATCCTATGCCATTTTTATTGAAGACAGCGGTGGCAAACTGATGAGGATCACTCGCCAGATCATTGAAGAACACCACCGCGATCTGATACCCTTGTGCTTGCACGTCATCTGATCGTGATCTCAGTTGCGCGAGGAAACCCTGTGGGACTGTTCCTGTCGTATCCAGTATGCCATGAGTCGCTTCGGTGAGTTGCGGCATGAGTGGATCCTGTGCAGAAGTCCCTGCCGGAACCTGTGTCTGTTGCAGTCCTGCGCATGCAGCGAACAGGCCTAGGAATACGAGGGTGAGAAGCGCGAAGGAAAGGATATATCTTGTACCATGCATTTTGGAGAGTCGTACCATGAAGTACCTCCTCGTCTCGTTCTCTCGGAACAGGTCGCTTGATTCTGCAAATGCAGAGCCAAGCAATTTTTTCGGGAAGAGAGCGATGGAAAACTCTTGCTCATCTTCTCCATACGCTTTCTCATCTACCCGCTTCTGAGATAGCATGATCGTTCCCTCTTACTTGAGGGAACGCACGCATACGCAATACCATGTTTCCACCTTAAGCATATCGTAGGCGTATCACAATATGCTCTCGGAAGCACTGTCGTATCTCACGATATCGTCATATATACAACATGAAGGGACTGATAGAATCGTTCCTCTGCACAGCAAACAGGTTGCTCATCACGGTGGTATCACAGGCATGTATCTCCACATTACTTTTTCGCCACGACCCCTGAAGGAAGAGTATATGGCACTCTAGCACAGGTTCATCAAGAAGCCCCATCATACACTCACAAACAGATCACAAGCTGGCCACTGGCCACTGACCACTCCCCCAGCAAATCCACGTTGAGTGCCAGGTCTATGCCAAACTGTTGAAGAACCTGCTGGTGCGCTTCTACAATCAGGGCTGCAATGTCATTCGCGCACCCTCCTCCCCGGTTCACAATATAGTTCGCGTTTTGCTCGGAGATACGCGCCTTGCCGCGTGTTTTTCCGCGCAACCCTGCTTGTTCAATCAGGGCCTGTGCCGTGGTTCCAGGAGGGTCCTTGAAAATCGAGCCGGTATGCCGGTGTGCTGGATCGGCAGACTTGCGATACTGTTTCTGTGTATCGAGCAGGGCGCAGAGTACTTTCGGATCTTGATGCGAGAGGCGCAGACCCAGCGTGACTACGATTTCTGACGGTTCGATACTTTTCCTTAAAGGGAATACAAGCTGATCTGCTTCATTCACATGTGTGTATCGCTGTAGACGAAAACGACTATGACGATAGCCGAGGTCTACCTCGTCGTGCTGATAGCGGCGGACGAGTGGTGGGGTTAGTTGTCCTTTCTCCTCGTAGTCACATCCGCGAGCATCCAGCACTTCAATCCACTCCAATTCGGGTATCTCTTTTAGTTCTTGACGATCAACCTCAATCTGATGAAGGTACAATTCGCGAGCGCTCTGGACGGAGAGCCACTCACCAATAGCCATTGAGAGTGCTCCCGCAAGCATGCCTGCGATACCCGTGAACAGAATTGTCCGCCCGGCAAGGTTTGCCCCGGCAACGCCCATCACCAGACTGATATTCGTCGTGAGACCATCGCTGGCTCCCAGGATAGCCGCACGCAAGGCGTTGCCACTCGTAGTGCGGTGACGCCCCTCGAACTGGGCAATGGCAGGGTCGGTCAAGCCGTTGCGTGTCTCGGCCCGTAAGGTGCGAAACAGGCGAGCGTGCGACCGTTCATCGCCTGGCATGCCCGCTGCTTGTGCTTCGGGCTGGTTCGCATAGGAATGGCTGGTGCCGCGCTCCATTCGAGAGATAAAAGGAAGGATAGTATGCACACCGAAACGCTGTGCAAGCCAGATGAGCATGCGTATACGCCAACCAGGTGTAACCTCTGGTACTGTCGCACTAGCACGACGCAAATGATCAGCCCAGATCGTGGCGTGACGTTGCTCAACCTCTGCCATACGTCTATAAAGTTCCGCCAGGTGGGAGTCCTGCTCAGCACTGGCAAGTGCCTGGTAGAGAACCACTCCCTCCTGCTCAGCACGGGCATTTGTGCGATAGCGTTGGATGTCATACTTTGTAACCATGGTGCATCTCCCATAAGAAAAGCAAGCGAAGCAGGCGCACAAGAAAGCCACGATCTCTATCTGCCTCGCAACAAACGTGATTTCTCGTGTAGAGGTCAGCAGCCAGAACTCACAAACAGGTCCGAGAATGGGAGATATTCATTGAAACTTTCTCCTTCCTTGTCTACTTCCTCAGCTTCGTTGCCACCCCTTTGAGGAGCAGAGCATTCACCGCAACCGTGATCGAGCTGGCTGCCATTGCCACCGCGCCCACCTCTGGTCGGAGCAGGAGGCCGAGCGGATAGTACAGCACCCCTGCCGCAATCGGAATGGCGACCACGTTGTAGACGGCGGCCCAGACCAGGTTTTGCTTCATCTTGCTGACTGTTGCTTTGGAGAGGCGAATAGCGGCCAGCACGTCCAGCAGATCACTGCGCATTAACACCACATCAGCGGTCTCAATGGCGACGCCTGTTCCCGCACCGATCGCGATGCCCATATCGGCCTGCGCCAGCGCTGGTGCATCGTTGACCCCATCTCCGACCATGGCCGTAAACAACTTTTCACCCTGGAGTTTCTTGACGTACTCGGCTTTGTCGGCTGGTAACACCTCGGCAAACACGCGCTCGATCCCCAGTTCACGACCAACCACCTCGCCTGTGCGCCGATTGTCTCCGGTCAGCATGGCGACCTGGATGCCCATTGCTTGCAGTTCGGCTATCGCCTGCTTCGAGGTGGCTCGGACGCGATCCGCAACCGCGATGAGTCCAACGGCTTTCCCATCCAGAGCAACCGCCATCACGGTTTTGCCTTGTGCTTGTAGCTGCGCCAGTTGCTCTTGTTCGGCAGATTGAAGTGCGATGTTGTGCGCAGCCAGCAATTTTGGTGTGCCAACCAGCATCGTGCGCTCCTCAACCACGGCCTGCACACCGCCCCCTGCAACTGCCTGAAATCCGCTATAGGGGAGCTTTTCGAGGTGACGTTCCTGCGCACCCACAACGATGGCACCCGCGAGCGGGTGTTCTGAGTCTATTTCTGCCGTGGCTGTCATTTGCAAGAGCTTTGCTTCATCAAGCTGCATGGCTTTCCCCGCCGCAAACACCACCATATCCGTCACCGCAGGTTTCCCTTCGGTGAGCGTTCCGGTCTTGTCAAGGATGATCGCCTGTATCTTTGATGTCTGCTCCAATGCCGTCGCGTTTTTGATCAGAATGCCATTCCTGGCACCAATGCCCGTCGCAACCGCGACCGCTGTCGGCGTTGCCAGACCAAGGGCATCAGGGCAGGCAATGACAATTGCGGTCGTTGCCAGCGTCAGGGCAAACAGGATGGGCTGTCCGAGAACAAAGAACCAGGTGGCAAACGTGAGCACCCCAGCGATCACCGCCACCAGCACTAAGATTTCGGCGGCTTTATCTGCCAGGCGTTGTGCGGGTGCTTTCGAGTTCTGGGCGACCGAGACGAGTTGGACAATTTGAGCGAGTGCCGTCTCACCTCCAACTTTGGTGGCTTTAAAGCGTAGCGAGCCGGAGCCGTTGACCGTTCCACCAATAACCTCATCACCAACCTTTTTGCTGACAGGAAGGCTCTCTCCGGTAATCATACTCTCATCGACAGCACTCTCCCCTTCTGTCACCAGGCCATCCACTGGCACTTTCTCGCCAGGGCGCAGGAGAAGCAGGTTGTCCACTTGCACTTGCGCGACGGGGACCGTGTTTACCTGTCCATCTGCTCCGATGACGTTCGCTTGAGCCGGGACAAGGCGCAGCAGGGCATTGAGGGCGTCAGAAGATCCTCGGCGGCTGCGCATCTCCATCCAGTGACCAAAGAGGACAATGGTGACAAGCAGTGCCGCTGCGTCATAGCTGGTTTCGGCCTGTGGTGCGAAAAATGTGACAAAGACACTGAAGATGTAGGCCACCAGCACACCCAGACTGACGAGTACATTCATGTTGAGCGTGCGATTGCGCAAAGCCCGCCAGGCACCCGCGTGGAAGATCCACCCGGCCCACCAGACAATGGGCGTGGCAAATACCAGCGAAATCCAGTTGGGGCTGATGCCAAAAGGTGTGGGCAACTTCAATTGGAGCAGGCTCAACGCGAGCGGTGAATAGAAGAAGACGGGCAGCGTAAGGATGAGTGCCGCGAAGAAGCGCCAACGGATATCTGCTTCCATTGCCTTGACGTCGCCATGATCCATCATGCCATCGCTCATACCCTGTCTGTGTTTTGCCGGGTGCGTCTCTGTCTGCGTGCTGTGATCGCTCATGGTCTCTGGCATCTTTGTACTGGAATTGCTCATGTCCATGTCTGCCATTGGCTGTTTCTTCGTAGCGGGTTGATGCCCATTCTTCTGCTGCACAGAAGTGGAGGCACTGGCAGACTGCATTGCCTCGTTGCCTGCATGCCCATCACCTTTTGATGCAGGTGCTGTACGTGTACTGCTTTCCATATGTGGGACGTTGCAATCAAAGCCACACTTCTGAACCAACGCTTCGAGTTGTACTTCACTCAATCTCGTTTCGTCATAGGTAATGGTGGCTGTCTGGGTGGCGTAGCTGGCCGCAACCTGCGTGATTGACTCACGCTTGCTAAGACTTTTCTCAAGCTCACGAGCGCATCCAGCAACATTTAATCCTTTGACCGGTATCGTAATTGTTTTCATCTCTCCTGTATTCCTTGCATAGTACTAGTGTACTGTTCTCTGCAATCTCTTCGTATTCCACTGAGTGCACTATCTCGCCCATGCATGAGCAAGTCGCTGCACATGGTGCGATTGCGATCGTCTACGACGAGAGCAACCTCACCACAGGTTCCTCAGCGACTCGTCAACAGGTTTACTCGACAATCAATTTGCCTCGGAACATACCCATCTGGCAGGAAAACTCATACTCGCCTGCCTTGTCGGGCAGAAACTCCACCGGAACGGTTTCGCCTGTTGGAAGGTGTGCGCTCTTACCGAAATCGTTGAAGATGACCATCTCCGAGCAGGCTGCAGTTTCTTCACGCCGGAAGTTCAGGCGCACCGGCTTGCCGTGTTGCACGACGATCACATCGGGAGTATATCCTCCCTTCACCAGCACCATCGCTTCTTGATAGCCAGTCGATGTGGTTGCGGCCCGCACCCCGCCCTTGCGCGGTCCCCAGAAGTACCAGGCAATGCCGCCGATCACTACCAATCCAATCAGCAGCGCGAGTATATTTGAGAATGTCATGATTATGCCTCCTTGATTTGCTGTGTTTCTTTTGGATGCCAGCCGCGCAAGCGGTTGGCATTGGTGACGACTGTCACGGAACTGGCGGCCATCGCCGCTGCTGCGATGAGTGGACTCAGTAGAATGCCGGTGAAGGGATAGAGCAGTCCCATGGCGATGGGTAAACCCAGTCCGTTGTAGATGAACGCGCCGAACAGGTTCTGGTACACGTTACGCATGGTTGCTTGCGAGATTTGAATGGCGGTGACAACTCCCCTCAGACTACCACTAATGAGCGTAATATCCGCGGCCTCGATAGCCACATCCGTTCCCGTTCCGATTGCCAGACCGACATCGGCCTGGGTTAGCGCAGGCGCATCGTTGATGCCATCTCCGACCATACCAACCTTCTTGCCCTCAAGTTGTAGTTTCTGTACTTCATGGGCCTTATCTTGTGGAAGGACCTCAGCGATGACGCGGTCTACTCCAACCTGACGTCCGATAGCCTCTGCTGTACGGCGATTATCGCCAGTCAGCATGACCACCTGAATGCCAAGCCGCTTGAGGGCCGCTATCGCTGCCACCGATTCTTCCTTGACCGTATCGGCTACGGCGACAATCCCTGCCGCTTTTCCATCAATGGCGATGTACATTGGCGTCTTGCCATCATCTGCCAGGCGCTGGCTTTCGGGTACCAGGCGACCCAAAGCAACATGTTTCACTTCCATGAATTTGGCATTGCCCAGGAATACATGCCGTCCCTCTACATCCGCTTCGATTCCATGACCAGGGACAGCGTTGAAGTTCTTCGCCTCAGCCAGCGTGATTCCTTGCGCCTTTGCGCCTTCGAGAATGGCACTGGCCAGGGGATGTTCTGAATTGCGCTCGATTGTTGCCGCCAAGCGCAATACATCATCTTCATCGAACCCCGTTTCCGCGATCACATTGGTCAGTTCTGGTTTGCCTTTGGTGATGGTTCCGGTCTTGTCCAGCACAATCACTTGCAGCTTTTTGGTGGTTTGGATCGCATCGCCTGAGCGGATCAGAATACCTTGCTCTGCGCCTTTTCCGATACCAACCGTCAGGCTAGTGGGGGTCGCCAATCCCAATGCACAGGGGCAGGCGATAATCAGGGTGGTAACAAAGACAATCAGCGCGTAGATGTAGCTGGGTTGCGGTCCGAAGATGAACCAGATCACGGCCGAGGCAACCGCCAGGATCATGACCGCCGGGACAAAGTAGTGCGAGACCTGGTCTACGACCTTCTGGATAGGGGCTTTTGATCCCTGGGCATCCTGGACAAGCCGGATGATCTGGGCCAGCGCGGTATCCTTGCCCACCTTTGTGGCACGGAAGCGGAAACTGCCCGTCTGGTTCATGGTCGCGCCAATCACCTCGTCTCCGGTTTGCTTCTCTACCGGGATAGATTCCCCGGTAATCATGCTCTCGTCCACGGACGAATTGCCCACCAGTACCACGCCATCTACCGGAATCTTCTCGCCAGGGCGTACCACGATGGTATCGCCAACCAGTACTTCTTCAAAAGGAATATCTACCTCAACGCCATTACGCACCACACGCGCCGTCTTGGCCTGCAAGCCGATCAGTTTTTTAATGGCTTCGCTCGTGCGTCCCCTCGCTCGCAGTTCGAGTGCCAGGCCCAGGTTGACTAGCGCGACGACAACTACGGACACATCATAAAAGACTTCCGCGAAATTCGTTCGGGGAAAGATGTGTGGTACAAGCACTGCCACCGTCGAGTACAACCAGGCCGCGGAGATGCCGATAGCGATCAATGTATGCATGTTGGCCTGACGGTGTTTAATGGCCTGCCACATACCCGTAAAGAAGTGGCTGCCTGCCCATACCATTACGGGGGTCGTCACCAGTCCAAGCAAACCCCAAACGAGGCGGCGTGCATCGCTTGCAGGCGCCAACCAGTCGCGCAGCCCCGGGAAGAACTCTGGATAGGAGAAGACGATCACTGGCAGCGAAATGATGGCCGCAAACCAGAACTTCTTGAGTAATGTCTTATATTCCTGGGCGCGACCCTCCTCCGCCCGGTCGCTGGATGTCTCGGCAGGGGTCATTGCACCGGGTTCTCGTACCTGATACCCTGACGCTACAATCGCCTGCTCTAATTTCTTGCGGTCAATGAAGCCGGGAATATATGCAACATGGGCCTGCTGTGTCGCGAGGTTCACTGTAGCTGTTAGCACTCCTGGTGCCTGTTGCAGGGCCTTTTCGATGGTGACAACGCAGGATGCGCAATGCATGCCCTCGATGTCGAGCTGCGTGGTTGCTGCGCCAATCGTATATCCGACCGCTTTGGCTCGTTCCACAATACGGTCCACCTGTGTTTCAGATGGGTCGTAGGTAATACGCACCAATTTTGCGCTTGCATTGGCCGTCACCTGCCGCACGCCTGGTAGGGTTTTGAGCTGTTCTTCCAATCGGCGCGCTCCATGGTTGCCATCAATAGCAACGACTGGGAGTTCGATGTGCTGAAGTCCCCCATTTTCGGACACACCTGTAGTGGCCGAACTCGCGTGTTCGCGGTCAAACTGTTGCACACACCTATCAGAGCAGAAGGAGAAGGTCTCCGCACCGACCGTGCGCTGTGCAAACACCTGTCCTGTTTCAATTGTCATGCCACAAATGGGGTCGCGAACGGTCGCCCCTTGCTGTGACTGTGGTGTTTGTATCATCTGTTGTTCCTCTTTTCGGAAAAAAGTGTCTTTGAAAGGTACTGAAAAGTTCTGTTGTAACGCTTTGTCACTGTACAGCGTTCGTACTGCACACCCTGTCTGCTTCTATTTTGCTTTACCTGACTGAGACCCGCTTGATGGAGAACTGATGCTAAGCTGAGTATTCAAAAAAAGCGCTGAAAATTCAGGCGTTGTGGAAAAGAAGCTGAGGTGGTCGTCGTATGCCTTCGACGAGAAAAGGGAGGAGCATCTCGTGTGGTACGAGATGCTCCTCCACTGCTGTCTCTCTTCTGATCATCATTGAACAGGCGTAGTACTCCAGCCCAGGCGGTGATAGAGTGGACAATAGCCGATAATGCCAGTCACGACAAAGTCGAGACCCAGCAAGACAAGTACCACACCTCCTAAGCCCAGCAGCAGAGATGCTGGAACTGGCAACAGCAATATGAGTCCAATACTAGCAGCAACTGAGCCTCCAATGATACGAATCCAACGCTCAACTGTCCCAACATTCTGTTTTTGTTTCATGATAGTCATTCCTTTCATAGTTCTCATCGGTCCTCTTGTGGTGCAACCATCGTCTTCTATCGAACGTTAGCGCACCCCCCAGGCACCAACGATGATCAATATGGCGATTGCAATCATCGGCAAGCAGCAAAGAATCATCAATCCCCAGTGTTTCCAACCCATCTTGCTCTTGCTCTCTGCCATATTCATGTGATCCATGTGGTCAGTATGCTTTCCATACTGATCTTCTGGCTTTTGTATTGACATCTGCTTTTCTCCTTCGGAGTTATAATCAATGTTGTACGTTAGACTTGATGAGAGGTGCTTTGCCAGCAGCAGTTTTCGGAATGGTAGCCACTCGCTGCACCTCTACATGTAGAACATCTGTCCCTTGCTCCCTCAGCGCCTGCTGCAAGGCATCTGCGAGTATCTCATCATGAAACGCGCTGTGTACACCGCTCAGCAGCACGTGTAATCCATCGACTTCTTGTATCACCTGCCATCCACTGACAGGAAGCGTGTCCATGATGCGGCTGAAGACCAACGGATGAATGTTCACCACTCCACCAGCAACACCAGGAAAGGACAGGATATCCTCCGCACGCCCTTGAATATCCTCGATCAATGCAAAGGGGCGGCCACTAGGACAGGGATGAATTGCAAGACGCACGCTATCATCCAACGCGTAGCGGATCAGCGGTTGGGTTCGGTTGAAAAGCACAGTGATCAAGAGTTTATCACCATAGACTCCTGGAGGAACGGGGCGGTTATTGCTGTCTACCACCTCGATGAGCGTAAGATCTTCCGCGAGGTGCATTCCCTGGTGATGGTCGCACTCGGCGGCAAGACTCCCGCTTTCGGTGGCTGCATACTGGTTGAAGAGCCGCTCACCCCAGGCTTGCACAATGCGTCGGCGTGTTTCCTCCGTCAGCACCTCAGAACTGGTGAACACGGCATGAGGTCTGATTTGCAAGCGTCCCGCAAGCTGCTCATCCGCCAGGATGCGTGCCATGGAGGCATAGGCAATCAGCATCTCCGGTTGCCATGCGTTGAGTCGTTCTACGATGGTTTCTCGTGGTTCGCTTGCCGCTATGCGTAGTTCCGGCATCCACCAGCTATGCACCGTCGCGTTGACCCGCGTCGACATATGAAAGGGGGTCGTAGAGGCGATCGTTGCCGTTTTGACGCGATGAGCCAGGTCTACGTTGATGCCTCCCCATTCGCGTGCACGAGCAAACGAGGCCAGCACCGTTATCCACTCGGCACGATTGAAGAGGAATATTCCTGGGTGTCCGCTGCTCCCTGAAGTAGCGTTGACCCAGTATCGTCCAAGAAAACGCTCATCGAATGTAAGACTCCTCATGTGCGTTTTCACTTCCTCAAGATGAATGGCACGGTCCGTCACCAATTCGTCAAAGTGTTCCATCAGCATTGCTTTGGTGAGCACTGGAAGTTCATGTAGCGGAGCATCGGTCAGCCCCTGATGGAACTGCTGGTAGAAAGACGAGTTCGTGTAGGCGTACTCACGCAGGCTGCGCAATGCGCTCGCCTGATAGGATGCTAATTGCTGACGAGTCCAATGATCTCGTCGGCGAAACTGTCGCATTTCCGACAGGAGCAACTTCATGACGATTTGAATATCCATAACAAACTCTCATTTTCTGGGCCAACACATGGATGTTTATCTGATACTTGGCACACCGGCACGGAATCCTGTACGCTCAATTGCAGCGACCAGAAGGTCACTATTTGTGAGCGACGGGTCATACTCGACATACGCCATTTCTATCGCGGGATTGACATAGACATGAACAACCCCAGGTGTGCGAATAAGTGCACGTTCGATCGTGAGTGCTCCCCCACACCGCAAGTTATCAATGGGTAAGGTAATACGTATTGTCTTCATGGCGGTCTTCCACCATCCTGGCAACCTCCATGGTCACCTAATTTCTCGTAGGGGCGCAGTGCAATGCGCCTTGCTCTCCGGAATGAATCGTCTCTTATCAGTATCTTCGATTCTCCTGAGGGGAAGGTGAGGCAACGCTGATGGAATGCTGAGGATGTTGTAGGAGAGGGCTGGATGGGGTTGAGAGTGCTATGGGCAGCGGCAGAGCGGAAGACGAACAAAAACCGTAGTACCATGACCTGGTTGGCTCTCAAGGGTGATCTCCCCTTCATGCTGTTCGACGATCCACCGGGCAATCGATAGACCCAGGCCCGTTCCGCCTGGAGCACGGCTGCGACCGGGATCGGCACGGTACAGCCGTTCAAACACATGTGGCAGATCTTCCGCTGAAATACCAATGCCGGTATCACGTACTGTCATGATGGCATCAACGGACTCACGGTAAAGGCCAACTGTGACCTGTCCATCAGCAGGCGTGTATTTGAGCGCGTTATCGAGCAAGATTAAGAGCAATTGTTTGAGTTTATCCTCATTCCCCTCGACTTTCGAAGGCTCGAATGGCTCAAGCAGTAGCGTTTGTCCCTGTGAAAGGTGATGCGCTTCACGAAAGGCGCCCAAAATGATCGGATCGAGATCAACCGGGCAGCGTTTGAGTGTACTTCCTGCGTCGGCACGCGCCAGAGACAGCAAATCGGCCACTAAACGAGTCAGGCGATTGGCTTCTCGCATGGCCTCATCCACTGCTTCTTTGCGCTCTGCTTCGGGCATATGCTGGTGGCGGCTGAGCAGTTCCAGATTCCCTTGAATGGCTGTGAGCGGGGCACGCAGTTCGTGCGAGGCGTCCGCTATAAACCGTTGTTGCGCACGATAGATAGTTTCAATGCTTCCCAGCATCTCATTGAAGGTGGTGGCAAGGCGACCAAGCTCATCACGGTGAACAGGAGTCTCGATGCGGCGCGACAGATCGTGCGAGCGCGCAATCGTCTCTACGTTCTGGATCATCCTGGCAATGGGGCGCAAAGCATTGCCGGCGATCGCCCAACTGCCCACAAGCGCAACGACGAGACTACTCAATCCCAAAATGAGTAAGACAAATTGGAAGGTTTGCATGCTGGCATCAAGTCGTCCAAGGGGAGTCAGTGCCTCGATGTAGCCAATGGTGGTTCCCGTGTGCTGCATGGAGAGAACATAGACGCGCCAGCGTTGTCCTGACGCAGAGATCAGCCCAAATTGCCCGTTGGAAGGCGTCGTGACCCCGCCCATCGGTGGTGGGACGAGCCGGGCGATGGCATCGTATGCCGGGCCAGAAGGTTTCTGAAGCACTGCCTGTGGCTCAACGGTTGGCGCGATTTCAGCATCAGAGAATCTCTCTTGTAGGCTCCCGTTAGGAGCGTAGAGGCGGAGGGCAATCTTGAGATTGCTCCCTCCTTCAGTAAGATGCAGCCCCGTGGTTGACATGGCCGCCTCAGCCGCGATGTGACCGGCACTGAGGGCAAGTGTGCGATCCAGATCATCATACTGGCTGCGAGCGTGGATGGCATAACTGAGGACTGTGACCATGGGCAAGATGAGGGCAAACAATATCCCGTAGCAGAATGCCAGCCGCAGGCGGATCGACATGGCCTATCCCTCTTTCAATACGTAGCCGACATTGCGTATAGTATGAATCAGTCGTGTTTCCCCTTCAGCCTCGAGCTTCTGGCGTACCTGCTTGACGTACACTTCGACCACATTGCCACCGAAATCATAGCCCCAGACACGGTCGAGCAGGGTATCTTTGGAAAGCACCTGCCGGGGATGGGAAAGAAATGCCTGGAGCAGTTTAAATTCCTGGCTCGTAAGGGGAACTTCACGCTGCCCCCGACGAACCACGTGGCTGCCGGTATCCAGTGAAAGGTCAGCAAAGCGTAACACAGGAGGATGATCCACCTGTTGTCGCCTCAAGAGCGCATGAACTCGCGCTAATAAGACCTCGAAGCTAAACGGTTTCAGGACATAATCGTCAGCCCCCAATGAAAGACCTTGTACCTGGTCATTGGGTGTATCTTTGCCGGTCAGCATGAGTACTGGCAATTGTTCATCACCAGCACGCAAACGCTGCAATACCTCAAAACCGTTGAGACCGGGCATCATGACATCAAGAATCACCACGTCCGAGGGACGCTCTCGCGCAATCGTCAACCCATCGGCTCCCGATTTGGCCGTCTCTACCATAAATCCTTCGTAAGATAAACCGCGTTTCAACAAGCTGGTCACCGCGGGATCATCATCAATTACCAATATCCTCTGCATGAGTTGGCTCCTCTGACTAGGTTCGTCTATTTTGGACTACCTTCGTAATGAGAGTAGCTTACTCCTAAGATATCTCATGTGTATCACGACCTGTATGTATTACTATCACAGCAGCGTCACAATCAACAGGCAACAAGCGTGTAAAGGCATATCATCCTCAAACTTCTGAAGATGGCACTACCAGCACACTTCAACAACAGTTGCCAGCTCGAGTAGCGTTCTATGATTCGGATAGGGATTTTTTGGATTACTAGTGAGATTGCTGATGACTATCTACTACAGCACAAAGGGGCAGAAGAAGTTATATCAATACCTCACGGTTCGCTCATTTCTCATGGAGGGCAGTTTGTACAAACTGCCCTCCATGAGAAAGTGTTTCGAGCGGAAGCTCGGAAGCTGGAACGTTTGACTTTTCCTCAGCTAGCCCTTAGCTTCGCTTCAGTCATCCATCAGAGCGCACCACTATACTCAAACTGACCGGTCGGCCTAGGCCGATCGGTCAGTTTACTCGTGAGTTATCGTATATGCGATGAGGAGTTATCGTATATGCGATGAGGAGTTATCTGTGTCACCATCTCATCGTCTTCCAGAAGAACGCGAGAACCAGATTCTCCGTGCCGCCGTTGCTGTTTTTGCTGAGCGGGGTTTCGCTTCTGCTCGCATGGATGATATTGTGCAAGAATCTGGGCTGAGCAAAGGGACGTTGTTTGTACTGGTACTTCAAAAGCAAAGATGCCTTAATCCTTGTGCTTCTCAGACGCGCCCTCCGCCTGCTCTACCTTCGATGAGGTTTTGAACACCGCTCAAGGCTCTCAGGACTGGCATACAACTGGAAAGGCACGTACCCAGGAAGATCGAGAAGAAAGTTACATTGTATGAAAAGAGACATACTCGTGAACGAACACGTCACCGAGAACGAAACCAATGCCCCTGTTGTCCTTTCCACGCGCACCATGATACGAGTCATAATTGCGACCATCGTCCCGCAGTTCGCCTTTGGTCTGAGCTTCGCCTGGATTGCAGTCGCGCCATCCGCCATCGCGCAGAGCCACTGGTCGCCGATGGTCACTGAAGCGATTTACGCGCTGACTCCGCTCAGTTCCGCGTTCACGTTCTTATTCAGTGGTCGCCTGGTGGCGATGTTCTCACTGCGCCGCCTCTGCTGGGTGGGAATAAGCCTGCTCATTATTGGGCTAGTGGTAGCGTTCATCTTTCCGAATGAGTTCACCTTCATCGTCTTCTATGCGATGCTTGCGCTCGGCGTGGGCTATGGCATTACACTTGCGGCCTCTCTGGCAGCGATAGCGCAACTCTTTCCCAGGCGCATTGGGACGGTCGGCGGTGCGCTCTCCGCCGCCTACAGCCTTGCAGCCGTAGTAGAAGTCCCTATCATTGCCGGTCTGACGGCTTCCTATTTTTGGATTGACGCATTACGCATCGTTGGTGCTAGTGCGACAGGTCTGGCGGTGGTGGCCCTGGCCTTCATGCCCGCTTTTCCGCCTACTCGTGAGCGTCCTGTCGGAGGGATTATCCCTTTGCGCCTGCTGGCGCACCCGCGCGTTCTCACGGGAGTCCTACTGATCATTGTCGCCGTTCCGCTCGGCTCCTATGCCCTTTCCCAGGTGGGTATCTATGCCCAGGATTTGCGCCTTGCTGCGGTCGTGAGCACGGCGGCGGTGATTATCGCAGCTGTTGCCAATACTGCCGGGAGATTCACCAGCGGCTTGCTCTCTGACCACATTGGCGTCAACCGAGTCATCCTGATCATTGTTTTCATGGACGCCGCCGGAGGTATTGCCTTGTGGCGTACTCCGACTGCCGCAATCCTGTTGATTGGGGCCGGTTTCGTAGGCTTCGCTTGCGGCGGGTTAGGGGGAACCGTTCCCCGTCTGGCAACGGATGCACGCCCTGATGCGTTCGGTGCGGTCTCCGGCCTGTTATTTGCCGCGTATGCCCTTGGTGGCTTCCTCGGCCCGATGCTTGGCTCTGTGCTTGGTGGTGGCGCACTCGCCTGGTTCGTGCTAGGAATCATCACTCTGACCAGTCTCATCATCACCACGCTGCGGATGATCCACATCAGCCGGTCAGTGCGGAAGAGTCCTTCCGCGCTTCACTAAAGGAATATGCCTGTCTTTGAAAAGGCGCATCTTCCCTGATGGAATAAACAGGGCAAGCAACGTAAAGCGTTCACCATCTGGTGAGTGGTTCGTACATAGAACTTGTAAAAACGTAAACGCACCTATGCGAAGGAGTAGAGTATGCAAGCAAAAAGTTATCTTGGTGAAAAAAGAGGAGCAGTCCGTCACTTCTATACGACAGTGATCCCCGTGGGGAGGTGAGCGATGCAAACATCCAGGGCTACCTCCGAGCCGCCAGCCAGATCGAAGATATCTGGCAGCAAATAGACGAGAAACTGGCACAGTTGATTGCGCAAGGGGTTGCGCCGTGGGAGGCCTATACACAGTTTCGCTATTCACTCGCCTTCATTCGAGCAGCACGCACCTACCAGGTCTTTGTGAAAGAACTGCTGGCAGCAGACGCGGCATTGGAGCCGGATACAACGGGCTATCTTCCACACATCACGTATGATCAGGCCAATGCTCTGTGCTCTCAGCTTCAGCCGGCGTTGCAGTATACTGTTACGGCACTCAACGATCCTGCGTATGTCCCAGATACTCCATTTCCGCTCATACTGGGGCCGCGAATTGAAAATGAAGGGCGGCCCTGCCTGGTCACCCATCTCCAGGGCATCATCGCGGCAACAGAGGAAGTACGTGAGTGGGCAGCCGGTTTGTTGGCAGGGTATCAGAATGGTGTACAGAAAGCGACAAGTCCCGTTCCGGCAGAAGTTTCAGCACATCTCGCAGCCTTGCAGAGGCTGCTGGTACAGGCGGATTCCCAGTTGCGCTTCGGCACTGATTACGCGGGCCAGGTGACGCAGGGAGAAGCCACGCCTGAGATGCATATGCAGGCGGAAAACTATCTCTGGGAAGCGTTGCAGAGCTTTTTCCTGCTCAACCAGGCCGTTGCTATGCCAGAATTGCTGCGTCCAGGGCAACCAAACAGCAGAGGGACTTTCCAGAGTACATCGCCCAGGGGTTACCGTGACCTGCGTATCCAACTGGATGACCTCTGGCATATGGCCGCTCCCAGTGCTCGCAGCGAACTGCAAGGTACCAGGTTCGGCAACCAGGAGATGGAGAAGATGTGGCAGCGGATGGGGGGTATCCTCCCGGCAGCCCTGCAACAGTATCTCGATGAGGTCGATGCTGCAATCGTACGCGGTGATGCCTACATGATTGCCGCAATGGCCAACTGCCCGTATGAACCGATCTACCGGACACGCCGCCCACTTACTATCGTAGATACCTCCATTCCCGCGGATGATGAATTCCACTGGGACTTTCACCGTGGATATATTGAGTCCACGCATCGTTTCGGACGAACGGGCGACTGGCAGGAGTGCAGGGAGCATGAGCAACCTTCACACCGCTCACGAGGAAACTGCTGAACGAAAATCCAGGGAGATTAGAATCAGGCCACCTGCATCGTCGAAACTGCAGGTAAGATGGAGGAGCGACCACGGGCAAGATAGCTATCTGGGTAACAGGATTGTTGAACGATCAAGGTATAGACATCAAGAAGAAGGAGAAACACCATGTCATTTGGACAACGATTACGACTTATCTTTGAGGCAAAGGGAAACGCAGCTTTAGACGCAGCTGAGGACCCGACAGAGGTCTTGAACCTCTCATACGAACAGCAGTTGGAGCAACTGCAAAACTTGCGCCGTGCCATTGCACAGGTCACAACAGAAGAAAAACACGTTGACCTACTTGAGGATTGTCCAAAGTGTGGGATGCACCTCGTTCCAGAAGCAGGACACCAACAGACACACACGTATACGTGTACAATGCATCCTGAGGTCCGGCAAACTCAACCTGGCGACTGTCCGAAGTGTGGGATGCATCTCGTCCCAGCGTAACGTGTTCACCGTAATCGTGAGGAAACGGACCAATCTGTGGATTGGATACATCCGCAGGTCGATCCGTCTCTTCATGGTTACGATGCTTTGCTTTCTACGCACATGCCGCCTTTCATGAGCGGATGGAGGCAGTCTCAGAAACTGACCGTTTATCAAAGATACTATATTAAAAAACAAGGAGACCAAAAATGGTAGACATATATCAAATACCTACCGGCGCAGCACATGGTACCAATGGAAAAACGAACGCGTATCTCGTTGGAGGTGGTATTGCCTCGCTTGCAAGTGCCGCGTATCTGCTGAGAGATGGTCATAGAGATGAATCAACATGGGAATCGTTTACCGTGACGTTTCGCGACCCAACTTTCTTCAGATTAATGGAGGATTTCACTGGAAATGAACCTGGAACAGGAGCTTTGGTAACGTTTACGGACTCAAATTGGCTGATGTCGGTTGTTTTGCATCATCAGCCACATTTTATCAATCAACCTGATAACGTCACTGTCTGCTGGGGGTATGGCTTGTTTCCAGATAAGGTGGGGAACTATGTCCAGAAAAAGATGTCCGAATGTACGGGTGAAGAAATTCTCACTGAACTCTGTTCCCATCTCAGGTTCACAGAAGAGCTACCACGCATTCTGGAGACATCTACCTGTATACCATGTATGATGCCATTTATCACCAGCCAGTTTTTAGCGCGAGAAACGGGTGATCGACCTCTGGTTATCCCGCAAGGTTCAACCAATCTCGCATTCATTGGACAGTACTGTGAAATACCTGACGATGTTGTGTTTACCGTCGAATACTCGGTGCGGTCAGCGCAAATAGCCGTGTACGCTCTGCTCAAGCTAGACAAGAAGGTTTCTCCTCTTTACAAGGGACAACACGACATCAGTGTAATCTATGACTCAATCAAGACACTGGTAGATTGACTGAGTGACTCATCGCGCTTGCAAGGTCGGGCATAACAACGGCAGGTGTGGTTTTTCAACCAGGGCGACCGCAAGGGGAAACCTGCTTCGTCGGATTTTACAACAGCCCTGAGGTATCAGAAAGGAAAAAAGCAAAAGGCCAGTGGAGAGCTTCAACCTGTTCGAAGTGAAGCTCTCCACTGGCTAATCCAGTGCTTTTGTGAGTGGTGGTTTTATGAAACGACGGTAACAGTTGCAACCATGTACGGGTGGACCGTGCAGTAGTACTGATAGGTACCAGGCGTGTTAAACGTATAGCTGAAAGACTGCCCTTGCGAGAGCAGGCCACTATCCTTCATGCCATTCTTGAACGTCACGGAATGCGGGACGTTGTCCTGGTTCGTCCAGGTGACCGTCGTGCCGACCTTCACTTGAATATTCGTGGGCTGGTACGCAGAGTTCTGCATGGTCAGGTGAGTAATGCCTGTGGCAGGAGTTCCCTGATTAGCAGGAGTTTGCTGATAGCCGCCCATCATGCCGCTATAGTTCTGCTGGCCCCCCATCATCCCGTTGCCATTGCCGTTCCTCATAAACCCGCTATTTGTCAGTGCCATAGCACCAACAGTACTGCCAATCGCCAATAGAGCTACTACGACGAGTGCTACGATAAGTTTAAGTGTACGATGACGCATTGCTTTCTCCTTCTTGATTGAATCTATTTTATGCTTCAGCTAGTAATATGGTTCGCTTATGAACCAAGTTTCTTCAGCCTCATCCTCATTCCGAGGGGCAGTTCGTTGATTACCCTGGTATTCCACGGCTTCTGCTAAGAGTATAGGATACCCACATCAAGAGCAAATGTGTGTTTTCATCAAGATTCGATCAAGAACATGCGCTTGTTTTCCCTTGTAAGAAAACCCTAAACACATGCTCGCATGGAGCATCATACTCATACTCATGCTCGAGCAGTTGAAACGAAAGCAGTGTTGTATCGTCGCACGTTGCTCCTCTGCGGAATCAAGAAAGAGACTACATGTGAAAACATGCAGTCTCTTTCTTCTGTTGATTCTCCTAGACGTCGCGTCGTCTGCTCTCCGTTGCTCTCTGACTGGCACCAGGAACATACTCTGTACCCTGGAGCCGCTCGCGCATCTGCTCAAACGTCGCGCTATCAATCTCTCCACGCGCATAACGCTGGTTGAGGATGTCTAACGCTGATGGACCAACTGGGGTAGATGAGCCAGTTGCTTGCCCTTTCCTCTCAAACCAACGAATCAAGGCCCACACGAGGACCACTAAGACAGCAATCCACAGGACCCCGCCAAACATCATCATGAACCAACCCCAGCCGAAACCATATCCCCACATCATTATTGTACCCTCACTTTCTGCTACGTTCTGTTACAGAACATGTTTCTTTGTAATAGACAACTATTTTCTACTCTTTTGATACTGGGCCTCCGTGCCTGCATGTACACATTATGCACAAACCCTAGCGGCTGAGACCAGTCAACGCCGCCTGGAGTCGAGCTTTGACCTCACGCGCGATGGGGTCCAGTCCGGGATTACCTACCAATCCCAGGATTGGCTCCGGATCCATGGCCTGGACTATACTTCCCCCCTCGGTCTCATAAACTATTACATTGCAGGGCAAAAGGAGTCCGAGATCCAGTTCGGCGGCGAGTGCTTGCTCTGCCAGGGGAGGATTGCAGGCACCAAGGATGACATACGGTCGGAAATCGATGCCTCGCTTCTCTTTCATCGTTTGCTTGATATCCACTTCGGTCAGGACGCCAAAGCCCTGCTCTTTAAGGGCAGCCTTCGTTCGCTCGACCGCTTCGGCATAGGGCAGGTTGACCTTTAAGCCAAATCCATACGGACTGTACTGTTCTAGACTCATCGTTCTTCTCCTGGTTCCCGGCCTGCGGGAACTCTTTCATGTAGAAACACCATGTGCGGGCGTTTCAGTGCGCATAAGAAACTTTTTCCCTCGTTGCAATAGAGCATGGTGCTCTGGAAACATCCTCATGTGTTGCCTGCGAGGTTACGCGACCGGGATTTGCTCCAACCTTGCTCGCGCCTGTTCGTACTCAGCCGCATTGATCTCTCCAGCCGCATAGCGCTGTTGTAGGGTCTCCAGTGCCTGTTCGTGTCCAGAGCGCACCTGGCGCGGGTACAGACCGCGCATAACCCAGATCACTAAGAGAATAATGGCTATCAAAAAGAGTACCATCATGCCCATTCCCATGAGCCACCAGCCGCCAGAACTGCCAAAACCGTACATCATGTTCGTATTCTCCTCTTATCATGTATCAATTGGTCTGTATGCAGACCACTATTTTTCTGCTTGTCATTCCGGGGTCCATTGCGTTGATTGCTCTGGTGTTCCCCGACCTCTGATAAGAGTATAGGATACCCACATCAAGAGCAGATGTGCGTTTTCATCAAGATTCAATCAAGAGAATGTGCTTGCAAAAATTCACATATGGATTTGTGGAAGGGTGAGAGTAAAGCAGCTTCCCTGGCCCAAACCAGCACTTGTTACCTGAATGTCGCCGCCCATCGCCTGGGCCAACGATTGGGCAATCGTCAAACCAATGCCTGAGCCGCCAAAGGCACGCGACCGCGACTTGTCAACGCGGTAGAAACGTTCAAAGATGTGGGTGAGTTGATCTGGGGTCAGGCCACAACCGGTATCGGCGATCCGAAAGGCAACCAGGGCTTTCTCGACGCTCACCGTCACCTCGACCCGACCCGGCGCAGGCGTGTAGCGCTGCGCATTGACCAGCAGGTTGGTGAGGATTTGCACGGCGCGAGCAAGGTCGGCCATCACCGGAGGAACTTCCTCCGGCAGATGTACCTGAAGTTCAATGCCCTTCTCAGCAAACTGCTCTTCCAGAGGCTCAAGCGCATTTTGAACGATCTGCTGTGGAGCAATCGGCTGGGGGAAGAGAGGAATCTGGCGTGCCTCAGCCCGCGATACTTCCTGCAAATCGTTCACCAGGCGCCGGAGCCGCCCTGCTTCTGTATGCAACATGGCCAGCGTGTGCGGCGTCGGCTCAATGATGCCGTCGAGCAAGCCTTCGAGATAGCCTTCGAGCGTGGAAATGGGGGTGCGTAGTTCGTGCGCGACATTGCCAATGACCTCCAGGCGGCGGCGCTCAGTCTGTTCGAGGGTCGCAGCGAGCGCATTGATGCTGGATGCCAGTTGCCCAAGCTCGTCAGTGGTATGAACAGGCGGGACAACTACTCGTTCTGCATAGTGACCCGCGCTTATGCGCTGGGAGACATGGGTCATGTGCCGTAAAGGAACCGTGATCCGCCAGGCAACAAAGAAACTGATTGCCAGGGAGGTCACGGTGGCGACGATGGCAGCCAGAGCTAACGCACTGAAGAGTGTGCCGAGAAAGATCCCCAGGATGCGCTGGCTCGCATCGGAGGTCGTCAATGCGCTCGGATGGGTCTGGAGGATGCCCACAAGTTGCGCCTGAAACAGCGTCGGTGCCAGCCCAAAAGTGACTACCAGCAGCGTAGCTACGCCAACCAGGACAATCAGCAGGTAGGACAGCAGAAATTTTCCACTCAGGGACGCTCGGAATGAAATACGCCCACGCATCATATTACTCCCGCTTCCGCCGGAAGCGATAGCCAACACCCCGCACGGTCTCAAGATACTGGGGATGTGCCGGGTCCGTTTCTAACTTCTTGCGCAAGTTCCCGATGTGGACATCCACGACATGCTCGTCATAATAGGCATCTCCCCATACGCGCTCCAGCAATTGGGGGCGCGTAAATACGCGGCCGGGATGCCTGGCAAGCGCGAGCAGCAAGGCAAACTCACGTGCGGTTAATTCGATTGGCTGCCCGTGCAATGTTACCTCATGCTGCGCCTCATCGATCGTCAGGTCATCCCAGTGTTGTGGTGCGGGGGTATCATCAGGCGGTTCAGGATTGGCGTGGAGCGCACTCGCAACCTGGCGGGGGCGCCGCAGGAGGGCCTTGATGCGAGCTATCAGTTCTCGTGGACTGAACGGCTTGGTGAGGTAGTCATCCGCCCCGACCGTCAGACCGAGAATTTTGTCGATCTCTTCCGTTCGTGCAGTCAACATGATCACATAGGCATCAGAAAACTGCCGCAGTTGTCGGCATACTTCTATCCCGTCAAGGATAGGAAGCATTACGTCGAGGACGACGAGGTCAGGTTGAGCAGCGCGAGCAAGATCAAGTGCAGTATGCCCATCCGCCGCCGTCAGCACCTCATACTGCTCGCGTTCAAGATAGCTTCGCACCAGTTCCACCAGTGCCGATTCATCGTCTACTACTAAAATGCGTGTCACAACAGTCTCGCTCCTTCCTCCAACCGGTAAAGGCCATTGTTGCATGATATGATATGCCATGAGTCTGGAATTCACAATGCCAGAGAGGGTCAATTGAAAAGGGAGATGCCTCTCGAGATGTAGTATATGATATGTGTTTCCCAAGAGAAATGCTTTTCGAACTGCTGTGTCACGCCTTTGCAGTAAGGAAGGCAATCAGTGACGACCAGAGCGAAGAATGCCCCAGGCCAGGTACGCTCCTAACGCCGCGGCAATTATAGCCAAAACGAGACGATTCACGAGTCGTTCGAAGTGCCGGATCACGGAATCACCATCGCTGAGACGCATACCCATTCTCAGGTTACCCCGCTCAAGTTCACCGAAAAGACGCCGTAATTGCTGCGGCAACTCTGTTCCATACCATGCTGCATCCAGGCCGCTCCGACCAAGTCGCCTGGCCCAGAAAAGTGGGGAGTACTGGTGGAGCATGAGCTTCTGCGCGTAGGGAACAAGGACGGTGGTGAAGCGAAATATGGGGTCAAGTTGCATCCCCACCAGCCCTTCATTCATCATCACTGTTTTTAGAAGGAGCGCAAGATTAGACGGCAAGCGCAGGTGATGGCGGCGTATCATGGATAGCATCTCTTGGAGTAATGGGCCGAGCTTGAGTTCACTGAGTGGCTGGTCGTAATAGCGAGAGAGCAGGTGCTGTAAGTCGCGGCTCAACAGGGGACGATCTACCTGCTGCGAGACGCCGAGTTCCAGAAAAGCATCGACCAGCCGGTCGGTATCTTGACTGGCCACCGCCAGGAGCACCCTGACCAGTCGTTCGCGTGTCAACTCATCGACTGTGCCAACGAGGCCGAAACCAATCAGTCCTATACGCCCGTTTGCCTCAATGAAGAAATTGCCTGGGGATCGGCGTGAAAGAAACCATCCTCGAACACCATCTTGAGGGTATTGTCAACTTGATGGTGTAGCAGAACAATGTGATAGAATAGCATTATGAAAACACACGAATCTGCTCCCGATTACAAAGGCTACCGTTTCCCTTCTGAAAGTATCAGTCACGCGGTGTGGCTATATTTTCGCTTTTCGCTCAGTTTTCGCGATGTTGAAGAGCTTTTGGCTCGACGAGGGATTGTTGTGACCTATGAAACGGTTCGATAATGGTGTTTGAAGTTTGGGCAGACCTATGCCAATGAATTGTGCCGTCGTCGTCCTCGCTGTGGGGACACATGGTACCTGGATGAGGTCTTCCTCACCATCCGCGTTGAGAGGCACTCTCTGTGGCGAGCAGTGGATCAGGACGGCAACGTGCTCGATATCTTGGTGCAGAGTCGACGCACTAAAAAGGCCGCCAAGAGATTTTTTCGCAAGCTGCTCAAAGGGCTGCGCTCCGTGCCTCGCGTGATCATCACGGATACGCTGAAGAGGTATGGGGCGGCGAAACGTGACATCCTGCCCAGCGTGGAACATCGACAGCACAAAAGGTTGAACAATCGAGCGGAAAATTCGCACCAACCTACGCGACTGCGCGAGAAGAAAATGCACCGTTTCAAATCAGCAAAACATGCCCAACGCTTTCTTTCTGCTTTCGGTCCTATCGCAGGCTATTTTCAACCGCGAAGACACCGTCTGAGGGCTGGGGAGTACCGTGCCATTTTACAGAGCAGATTCCACGTGTGGAATGCGCGTGACCGGAGCAAAACTGGTCGCGTAATCACAACTCTTCCCCAATCTCTTCTTGCCTTCCAGCGTCTTCCCTCGTTATAACGTAGCAATACACTTTGTCCCAACGAACAAGTTGACAATACCTGTCACGGAAGTAGTGGGGGACCGCTTCTGCCACCCCAGGGCGACTGAATTCCTTGATGATGCGCTTTAAAGTCGCCCTCCGGTACTGGCTGCGCCGTGCGTTGCACGTAGACGAACCGCACGAACGCTTCAGTGTTGGCAAAGAGTTGTTGGGCAGCGGCCTGGTCTCTGAACAACGCGAACTGGGGTTGATTCCCTGCATCGAACCTGGCGAGGGGAGCCTCCATACGCACGTAGTAAAGGATACACTCAGGATGCCGCCCGGCCAGATAATCGCCGATGAGGGAACCCCCAGTCATGCGTCACCAGGTGCAGCTGGTTGAGGCCGATCTCGCCCACGAAGGCGAGCACTTCCTCAGCTACATGATCAATGGCATAATTCCCGTCGCCCTTATCTGATTGTCTCTATCCCTTGAGGTCGAGCGCGAGGAATCGCGTCCATTTTTCGGTATCGACGCCTCTGGTGGACGCGCTGAATTGCGTGCCTACGAATAACGGAACACGGCGGCGAGTAACACTTCGCCTGGCATGTTTACATGCTCCACTGCATAGACAGCCCCGCCGTGCAGGAACGTCTGCGCTGCTGCCATATCCAGCAGTTCCGCGTCGCCTGCCTGCGCCTGCGCCTGCTCATGCACTTCGATGGCGTTGGTGTCTGGATTGAACCTTCCCCACTGTTCGCGGTCAACAGCGACAAACAGGCTTTCAACCTGTCCATACCAGGCTGCCGGAACAATGAGGGAGATGTTGTTCGTTGCCTGCTCGGTATTGGCAAATTCGTTGTAGCGCGCGAGGTCATCTTGCTGTGTCTTGAGCATATATGGCTCTACAACTTCCCATGCTTTTTCGCGCAATTCCTCAGCTCTGAGCTTATCAGGATTGCCTGGAACGGCTTGCTGGAGCAGATGGGGGTAGGTATTAACTTCACGGTAGATTGGCAGCAGGTATTCAACCCCGGCCAGCACCATGGGGGTATGTTCATTATGCAGTAACTCGCGCAGACCCCTGTTAATTTGCTGGAAGTAGCGCTGCAAATCGTCTTTGGTATCATCTATACCGACGCCTTGCCCGTAAAAGATGGCCGCCCTGTGACCACCTTTGCCAATCGCCGCGCCTGATGAACTGCTATAGTGACGTACATCGTTCTCATTATACTGATGCTTGAGGACATCTGCCAGGCTTTGGGGAACCTTTTCTGGCAATGTCACTTCCTGCACTGTGTAATGTGTGCCTTCGAGCAGCCTGATGTCCTTCTGACTTAGAGCCAGGATATAGTAACGACCCTCGTTTGTAAGAAACGGCAGTAAAGGTTTAATATAAAAGTGGGGACCGATGATAACTTGCTCCTTCAAACTGGTTGGCAACCAGTAGGTACGAAACAAGTTGGGCGAGCGAAGAATCACCAACCCCTCATCTGGGTGCAACCAGAACTGTTCATCTTCCAGAAGCGCCTGAACTGGCTTCAGCAACGCTTCTATCTGGGCAGTGCGTATAGGCCAGTAGTGGCTGCTCTCACTGGTTAGCCTGTGTGTAACCTCGCGAATCACGTTTCGCAATTCCAATGGGTCTTGTTGCGTTTCTCTCCCTGTACGATGCGTTGGGAGGTAGAGAGAAACACATGGGCCTGTCTGTTGTTCCAGCAACATTCTGATTTCATCAGGTGTTAGTGCTTGCATACTCATTGTTCATAACTCCTTTACCATATCGCGCCGTCAAGCCCCTGGCTTCAGCCATGGGGAGGGAAGGCGTGCCGCCCGCAGGCGGAGATCCGTTACCCGCAGGCCTTGTGAATTATTGCTATTAGTGAAAGTTTGGCTTCCAGGGCGACCACAAGGGTACGCCCTGGCAATAATTCACAAGGCCCCGGCAGCGCCGTAAGGATCATGGGATGATCGAGATCACAATACGATTGTCAACATCGCTGACGCCCGGCGCGGACCAGACGGAGTCCTCCGCCGCCTGTTTTTCAGCATAGGAACGGACCGTTCCATGCAGGATGACCTTGCTACCCTGCACTTCGACCCTGATTTGCCTGGCATCCGTCTGCGCATTGCGGACCACTGCCTTCTCGATGCTCAGCTTCAAGTCGGTTGGCCACAGGTGTGGCTTGGCCACGATCTGGTTGCTGACTCCATTGACCCCTGACAGGCGGTGTACGGCACGCTCGGCGTCTCTCTTCTGGAAGCCATATTCGACCTCGCCCTTGAGTGTCACCCAGCCTTCTCTCACCGTCACATCCAGGTTGTCAACCGGAATGGTCACATCCCACGCGAGGATGTTGAGTACGGCAGCGGCAAGATCGGCGTCGGTGTGTTCGGCAAAACCGGGCAGGCGTACCTCGATGTCGTTGGCGACCGCCTTGACTGTATGCACGCGGTGAGCGGCATCCTGGGCCGCCTTTTTTTGCATATACGAGTCGACCCAGCCATTCAGTGTGACGATGCCATCCTTGACAGACACACCGATTTCGTTCAGCCTGACGCGCATATCCCATTTCAATTCTTCCAGGACATCTGCCTGAATATCCACATCGGTACGGGAGCTCATCAACATGGTACAGGTTTCCTTTCTATTCTTTGCGACATTGCCGCACATTGCGGCGGAAATCTCCTTAACAAGCATAGAATCTTGATGTTACAGCACTATCACATTCCTGGTTTTTATTGTCACTAATAGCTCACAAAACGCACGCAGAGAGGAATGATCTCAGCCTGGTAATACCACCATTTGAAGAGATTCTGCTGGTCCATTGACGTTGCTCCTTGAACGAGTTAAAGGGAAAGTCAGGAGTACTTGAGCAGAGCTATCTTCTTTCTGCAACACGCACGCACAGCCCGCCGACAACCGCTCAGAGGCATGCGGTGAAATGAGGGCATTTTGTTGTAAAATACAGCAGGCGGAAAACGCGCTGGAACTGCTGCGCCGCCGTTTGGCGGTGAACGCGCGCGTTTTCCGTGATGGACAGTGGACACGGTATATGACAACGATTCGTTCGTTTTTGGGCCACTTGTGCTGTTCATGCATTTTTTGCCTCTCAGGTACTCTCTTCTATTGAGAAGAGGCTCATTTGGCGAGCCGCCGTCTTTTTCTGCTTCTTCTTTGGTTTCTTCTTTCGCCTTGATGGTGTTGCTTGTCCCGTCAGTTTCTCCTGCCGCTTTTTCGTGGGAATAGGGAGGTCGTATTCGATCGGTGGTGAGTGCAGCGTCAGGTCGAGCTGGTAGTGTCCAAAGCGATTGATATGGTGTCGGATGTAGGGGGAAAGCGCCGCTACGGCCTGCTCGTCGAATTTACGGCCCTCAAGAGCGAGCTTCTGCAGTTCCTTGCTCACCACAAATACATTGTAGAGGATCACACAGTTGGCTACCAGATGGTTGAATTTGATGATTTTGCGCTGTTCCTCTCGGCGGTTTTCGGCGATCACGCCTTCCCCTCCAAACAACACCCACTTCGCAAACCCATTAAATGCTTCACTTTTGTTCATGGCACTCTGCAGAGTCGAGCGCAGCTCTGGGTCTCCCAGCAGATGCAAGAGAAATTCTGTCCGAACCACATTCCCCAACTCACGAAACGCCTGATACAGCTTGTTCTTGCGGCTGTAGGTGCCCAGCTTGCGGAGAAGGGTCGATGGTCGGATCATACCCGCTGCGACCGAAAGGACGACCCGTAACATATCAGGCAGGTGGGTCTCGATCAGGTCCCAATCAACGGTGTCAGAGAAGAGCTCGTTGATATGCGTATAGGGGGCATCCTGGTTGGGTCGGGAGAGCTTGAGGTCCTTCCAGTTGCGGATGCGGGGCATCAACTCCACCCCAAGCAGGTAGGCCATGCCGAAGATGGTCGAACTTTGCGCCTGCGTATCCCCATGCAGGACCTCTGGGCAGGGTTCCTTGTCCTCTTGCTCAAAAATATCCAGAATGAAGGACCTTTCCCAGACGCCGCAAGGAATGAAGTGACTAAAGCGGGCAATATAATTGTCTGACACATGATAGTATCCAATACCCCCATAACCCCCGTAGCGAATGTGATACTCAGCCAGGAGATTCTGTTCATACATCTCCCATTTGGTTCCATCAGCAGACGCATGCTTGCCCGTGCCCCAGAACTTGGGCAGATCAAAGCGATGGTAGGCATGGATCACCAGCCGGATCGCCTCATCCAGGTTCTCGAGGGTGATATGGCGTTGATTGACCCAGGTGACGTCGCGGCGATCCACTCCATCCAGCGACCTGGCAGTCTGGCTGGGACCCAGATTACAGCCGAAGCAAAACACGGCGGTCAGATACCGTGCCACGGGATGCTCCAGTTTGCTGTCATAGCCGGAAATGGGACCGAAGAACCGGGTCCAGTTCAGCCAGTTTTGGGTATGCATCAAGATTTCGAGAGGCGTGACTGGCTCTAACCGTTCGGCAAGCAGCGCCTCCAGTTCCGCTAACCCCTCCGGAACCGGTTTTTTCTCCAGGGGACGAATGATCGGTTCGCCCTTCTCAATGCGCGCATCCTCGTTGGGGAAGGTGGCATCCGTCTGACGCGCCCGTTCTTCCAACCAAGCGCGTACATGCGCGACAAAGGCTTTTCCCTAAGTCGGCAGTTCCACCAGCTTGCCATAGTCGGCAATCTCCTGCTGATAGCGACTCCAGGAGATGAGCTGGTCCCGGTAGTCGGCATAATGGTCACCGCCTTCGACGTAGAGGTCTCCCGACTTGAGATCCCACATGAGCTGAGAGAACATACACACTTCAAAGTGCCGCCGCTGCACCCGATCTGGGCATCGTACCCGTTTGGCAGAGCCCGTGAGCAACTTCCACCAGACATCGGGCACCCAGGTGAGATCCAGCAGCTCGATGCGCTGTTCCTCGGGCGTTCCCTCCTGTTCGACGATGGCTGTGATGAGCCAGTCGCCCCGACTGGCCTCGTGCTGGCGAAGAAAGCTTAGTGCCGCTTCCATCGAGGTATCCTGCGTCGTGGCTCGGAAGGTGACGACGGAGAGCAGACGAAAGAGCATCGCGCGGTGGCTCTTGTAGGAGGACCACAGAAACTGCTGGTAGGTGTTGCCGACATAAGCGAGGTGTTCCTCACACTGCTTGAGCACCTCCTCGCTCTGCTCCCCAAGCACGCCCTCAATGGCGGTAAAGCGTTCCTGGGTGGTCCCCTCCTTGCGGTACGCCACGACCAAGTCACGCAGGGTAGTCACCAGCGCGTCGGTGCGCGCCTGGTGTTCCAGGTGGTATAGCTGGAAAGCTTCTTTGCCTTTCTGATAAATGGCGAGCATGCGTTTGATCAGCATCTCAGCCAGGTCATCGAGCGCCTGGGCGGATTGGACGCACAGCAGAGCCGCCGCCAGCGTGTAGCGTTTGCGTGGCAGCATCTCCCGCATCCTGGCAGCATCGAGCGTTTTGGCTTCGGTGGCGAACTGCTTGATCTTGCCGTGAGGAATGTTCGCAAAGAGATCCTGGGCAAGCAGGTTGCGCCGCTCTGAGATGGAGACCAGATGCGCGATGAGCAGCTTCATATGCGTCAGCGTCGGACTGGCCGGATCGCGTTTGAGCTCCTGCCAGGCGGACCAGAACGTGGTGGGCTCGACGACAAACAGGGCATTCAGTGCTGCGCGGGTCTCCTCAGAAAGGCGACGATCCACCTGACGATAGATGCCGTGTGAGACCACAGCACGGGCGTGATGGGCTGCGCGGTCCAGGGTGCCGAAGGCAGGCAATTCAAAGCGGCAGCGCACCAACACCTCAAGGGCGACATTGATCAAATCAGCCAGGTCATCTTTGGTGCGCGCAGCCTCGACCATCGCGCGCAGAAACGCTTTGCGAGCAGATGGACCGTAGGATTGCAGGTCCAGCGCCTCCCGGATGAGGGGCAGGTGCCGTCGGCGCGTGCCAGAGTCATCGTAGCCTGCCAGGTCTCGGGGTGAAAGCGGGATATGTGCGCATGCGGCAATGTAGTCGATGATCGATGCCGGAATCTCGCTGGTCGCCACGGCATACCCCAGGCGCTGGAAGACCTTGAGGTGGATGAGAAAGCCGAGCGTCGCGACCGGACCTTTCGCTGTGCGATGGGCCAGGAAGAGCTCGGCAGGTGTGGGCGTGTAGATTTGATCGAGTTCTTTGGGCGTGAGCGTCCGTTTCAAGCGGGGATAGGCGGTATGCTCAATCAATGTCACGAGAACTACTTCCTTCCCGCATCATCGCTATACTTCCATATACTGATGTGGTATACTGCCGCTAACGTACCTTAGCAGCACCAAACAACACAAGAAACAGGGACTTCTGTCTGCTAAGGGTGTCAACAACTGCTGTTTCTTTTATCTGCTAAGGTTTTTGTGCATGGAGACGATTGCGAAAAGAGCCAAACAACCTCTGTTGTCCAGCGTTGGGGAGCACGTACTTGCACAGTATGAGCGACGGCTTCGCGTGGAAGAAGACTTAACATCCGCAACCATTCGCAACTACCTCAGCGATCTGCGCCAGTTTATCGCATGGTGTGAGTCTCTTTGGCAGCAAGGTCGTGAGGACACACAATCATTCACGCCTGAAGCCGTGACCTCTCCAACGCTCACCCATTACCGAACCTGTCTCCAGGCACTGCAACTCAAACCGAATTCCATTAACCGATCCCTCATTAGCCTCAAGCGCTACTTTGCTTGGCTCATGACTACAGGGCAGCTCACCTATGATCCAGCAAAGGTGGTGAAACTCGTAGGAGAGGAAGTTACCGCACCACGCCATCTTGATCATCAGGAAGAACAAGCATTGGTTGCCACCGTGAAGAAGAAAGGCACTGCACGGGACCAAGCCATCATTGTACTCATGTTGCATACCGGGCTACGTGCGCGAGAAGTTTGTACACTCACCCGCGCCCAGATTCACTTGGGAAAGAGAAGCGGGAGCATTCTCGTCCATGGAAAGCGGAACAAGGACCGGGAAGTTCCGCTCAATGCAACAGCGCGTGATGCCCTTGAAGCGTATGACCCTTTCCTTACCAAGCCACACGCTCAGGATGCAACCCCGCTGTTTCTTTCAGAGAAACGGCACGCACAGCTCACCGAGCGAGGACTGGGGTATCTCGTCAAAAAATACGCAGAACAAGCGAAACTCCGTGATGTCAGTCCACATGATCTGCGCCACCGCTTTGGCTATCGCATGGCAGGAACGGTGCCGTTACACCGACTTGCCCAACTCATGGGCCATGACTCACTTGATACGACCATGCTGTATGTACAAGGAACGAAAGACGATTTGCAGCAGGCAGTTGAGACGATTGCCTGGACATAGGAGTATAGAAGATGGAACAACAGAGGAGCACGATAGAGGTCTTCTGTTGCTATGCTCATGAGGATGGGCACCTTCTGAAGGAACTACAAAGGCAGCAGTTGATCACTATGTGGCACAATCGTGATATAGCGCAGGAACAGAGTCAGGTCAGGAATCCCCGCTTAAAAAGACAGGGGCTTGAGAAATGGCTACGTCACGTGGATTATTCTCAGTTCTATTGTGCGGTCGACGAAGTGGGCGCGGCCATGCCGCATCGCGATTCCTGCCTCGGCGAAACTGCGTTCGGTGTCCTCTGGCACTGGATCGGTGAAGGTGTGCTTGTAGCGCATCAGGTCCGGCCAGCTCAAGGACTGGCCCGGCGCAGAGACGCCCTTGCCTTGCATGCGCCGACTCCAGTCCACGAGTTCAGCCACGCCCACCAGGACTTTCTTGGGGTCACACCCGCGCAGTTGGCAGGTCCCCCCGAAAGGGGGTGTATGAATTGGTTGTAGGCAAGCAAGGGAAAAAGGAGTATCCTC
>JRHI01000305.1_pt1 | contig 55348 bp, 44 predicted proteins | sample 215371 | NCBI WGS metagenome assembly JRHI01 (sample SAMN02929681, study PRJNA255918) | sediment metagenome | biome: cave system; feature: Ice Cave; material: Sediment; isolation source: sediment from deep within a dark volcanic ice cave with no known source of... ...
GCTTCTCCTTAGCGCGAGAAGTCCTCTCGCAAAAATATGACGGGCACCCACCCGTTTCATCCCTTTCGCAAATATGATGCCGGGGATGATAGGATATGGAGTGGCTCTATTCGTCCTTTTGACACTGGCCTTATTCACTGACCCGCATATCATCCATCCTGCTGGCTACTCTGCTTCTGCTTACGTGTATCTTGTAGCTATTGTCATACTTCCTTCTGGCATACTGTTAGCGGGCGTTTTGTTTGGCGATTGGCTCGGAGCATTGCTCATCTTCTTCTGTGGGTTAGCATGGTTAATTGCAGGAGGCATTGTTGGCACCATTTTAAACATGTCAATTCTTCTCAGCTCGGACATCTTTCCAGGTATCCTAACCGTTATCGGATGCTCTATCACACCACTGGTCGTTGGCACCCTTTATAAAAGGCGCCAGTTCGGCGGAGGAGGACAAGCTGCCTTAATCCTCTTGCTCGGTACTGCAATCTTGGCCGTAACCCTCGGCATACTCGTCACGTTTTACCTAAACAATATTGATTCCTCGCTCGCAACGCAGGATGCAGCTTATCATGTCGGCTACGGCATCGGAGTTGTGCTTGTTTTCCTTCTTCTTGGCTTGATTGCCTTTCTGCCTGCCTTCGCTCTCGAACGCATCATCTATGCCATTACGGCAAGTCGCATGAAAGCACGCAATCCGCAACCACGCTAACAACCATGCACCAATTTCTCACGAGAATGCGTCTATTCTATAGTGTTTGCCTGAGATTTTAGTTTCATTCGTAGAAGTAGGCACTCTATACGACTGTGGCAGGTATGAGACCATGACAGATTACATAGGACAACAATTCGGAAGCTACCGCATTATACGCAAGATTGGGCAGGGCGGCTTTGCCGAGGTGTTTCTGGGCGAACATGTTATGCTCAAAACACCTGCCGCGATTAAATTGCTGCACATACAGCTTGATGCATCAAGCTTACAAGGCTTTATGGATGAAGCACGCGTCCTTCTCACACTGAGACATGCCCATATTATGCACGTATTGGATATGGGTGTCGAGCACAATATTCCATTTCTTGTGATGGAATACGCTCCCAAAGGCTCATTACGCACGCTGCATCCAGAACGCTCACGCCTCTCTCTTACTACTGTGGTTCACTATACGAAACAAGTTGCCAATGCGCTCCAGTACACACATACGCGCCGACTGATTCACCGCGACATTAAACCAGAGAACATGCTGGTCAGTTCGGAAGGTGAGGTCATGTTGAGCGATTTTGGATTAGCGGTTCAGGCACATAGCACTTATTCACGCAAAAGCGAAACAATTGGTGGCACGCTTCGCTATATGGCTCCAGAACAATTTAGCGGCCACCCCACACCTGCAAGTGACCAATATACGCTCGCCCTTGTTGTCTACGAGTGGCTTTGTGGTGTACCACCTTTCGAAGACGGTGATTTTCCACAATTGATGTATAAACATATGACCGTTCCACCTGCTCCACTTCGCTCAAAGAATCCCTCTGTTCCACCACAGGTTGAGCAAGTAGTACTCAAAGCACTTGCTAAAAATCCAGCACAGCGTTTCCCTACTGTGCAGGCATTCGCGCTTGCCTTAGAACAAGCGGCTCAGGGGAGAGATCTCCTGCCATCTCCTCCCCCACCTCCACCAAAACCTCCGATTCATGTACCAACACCACCGAGGCCAGGGACACCAGGACCGAGTCAGGTGATTGTTGTACAAAAGAAGGGGCATACTTGTCTGTGGGTTACGATTAGCGTCATTACGGTGCTCATCATCGTGCTGGTTATTGGGGGAATCTTTCTCGCTCGTGTAATACCGTACTTAATAATAATGTCTCAACAACATCCATGATATGCTCTTCTCGTTATCCTTTTTCTTTATCGATAACATGATAGAGTGGCACGAGAGCCAGTATCAAAAAGCTTGACACAACAGGCAAAAGCATGATAGCATGAACACATGAATTACGACATGTTCTGCAAGAAAAAACGTCTGTTAGCGATAGACCACCCCAATAAACATATGTCACATGGTTTCGCCGCATAAGCCGGGCGCATTGGCTTATGCGGCGGAAAGTGGCGTCAACCCGACATGGATACCTACTTGTATTGCTGAGTAGGTATCATATAATGTGTCTTTTTATGCTGCTTTTCCCCGTTCTACATTCATTGCACGCTTCTCTTCCCTGTATACGCTCTATGCCCCTGGTGCTCCTCTTTTGGTCGTCTTTTTTTCCCTTATTCAGAATGACTTTTTGCAAGGAGAGAAAACGCACATGCTACTCGCCAACTTTTCTAAAGTGTGTAAAGATTTCGGGGGCAACATCATCTTCTATGATGTTGATATAGAGATTCTCGAAGGTGAGCGGATCGGTCTCGTCGGAGAGAACGGTAGTGGAAAATCCACCCTCTTCAAGCTACTCGCAGGCATAGAAACACCTACATCTGGCGTCGTTTCGCGCAAACGCAACCTCACCATTGGCTACCTGACACAGGAAGTCGAGGTTGCTATGCTGCACAAAACGCTGCTTGAGGCCGTGTCGGAAACATCAACCGAACTCGCACCACTTGCCGAACGCCTGAGCACACTCGAAGCACAGATGTCAGATCCCAACATTGCCAGCGATGCCGAAGCAATGGAGCAGGTGCTTGATGAATATAGCCAAGCACAAGAACGCTATGAAGCCTTGGGCGGCTATACGGCTGGTCATCGAGCGGAGGCGGTATTAAGTGGTCTCGGCTTTGCTGAACATGAGTTCGATATAGAGGTCGGTTCGCTAAGCGGAGGCGAAAAGAAACTGGTGAACCTTGCTCGTATCCTGATCGAACGCCCTGATCTGCTTCTCCTCGACGAGCCGGACAACCACCTCGATATGTATGCTAAAGCGTGGCTAGAGCACTATATTCAGGGCTACCCAGGCACAGTGATGATCATTTCACATGATCGACATCTACTAGATCGTACTGTCAAGAAGATTTTTGAACTTGAAGACGGAGAAATCTCGTCGTATGCAGGCAACTACACCTACTTCGTCGCAGAACGCGAACTGCGCCTCAGCAAGCAGCAAGAGCAATACTCATTGCAACAAGAGGAGATTAAGCGGTTAGAGAATAGCATGCACCATCTTAAAGAGTGGGCCAAGATGAACCCCAAATTTGCTGGGCGTGCCGAATACATGGCTAAGCGTGTCGAGAAAGCCAAACAGGACGCCGTTGATAAACCTATCCTGGTGCGCGATAAAATCAAAGTTGGCTTGGACGCTGATCGTAGCGGCAAAAAAGTGTTGGAGGTCAAGAGTTTAAGCGCTACCATTGATGGCCATACGTTGTTCGAGCCATTTGATCTGACCATCCTCTATGGCGAGCGCGTCGGTATCGTGGGTGCGAACGGGAGCGGCAAAACAACGCTACTCAAGACCATGCTCAATCTACTTCCTGCCACCACAGGCACAGTCAAGATTGGAGCCAGCGTCGTTGTCGGCTACTATGCTCAGGAACAGGAAACCTTACCATTTCAGAGCACGCCCATCGACTTTGTGCGCAGGCTCAAAAACATGACAGAACCACAGGCTATCGCCTTCTTGCGTGGACTACTGTTCTCATACGCCGACATCCATACACCGATTGGACAACTAAGCGGTGGCGAGAAAAGCCGCTTGCAGTTGGCACGGCTCACCTTAACAGAAGCTAACTTCCTGTTATTAGACGAGCCAACCAACAACCTTGACATTGCATCAACCGAGGTTCTGGAAACTGCACTAGATACATTTGAAGGTACCGTCTTAACTGTCTCGCATGATCGCTACTTCCTAGACAAGATCGTGACGAAAATTGTTGAGATCGGTCCCGACAAACATGTCCGCGCCTATCCAGGGAATTTTTCTTACTACTTTGAGAAGATACAGTAGATCAGCAAAAAATATTGCGTACATAGAACTCACTTATGTATAATAGTGATGGTGTATAAAAGAGAGGAGTTCTTCGCTCATGACATCCGAGCCGGAAAACCAAGAAAACACCTATATATTAAATCCTGAAGATGCCACGGAAATGGCACGCTTAATCAACCAAGATCATCTCACAACAAGAGGAATGGGTGGTATCTTCCCAGGTGGACCCGATCTCTCGACCATGCAACATATTCTCGACATTGCTTGTGGCCCTGGTGGATGGGCGCTTGATGTCGCGCATGCATGCCCCAAGACACAAGTGATTGGCATCGATATTAGTGAGCAGATGATTCGTTACGCTCGTGCCCATGCGAAAACGCAAGGATTAGACAACGTGCTATTCCAGATCATGAACATCCTCAAGCCACTAGATTTTCCTGATAACTACTTTGACCTAGTCAACGCACGTTTCTTAACCGCGTTTATGCCTCGGACCTCCTGGCCTACATTACTTGAAGAATGCGTGCGCATTACACGACCTGGAGGCATTATTCGTTTGTGCGAACCAGATGCGGGAGGAACAAGCAACAGCCCAGCCTGTGAGAAATTAGATAGCTTTCTCGCACGTGCCATCTATTTAAATGGGCAGGGTTTTTCACCGGATGGACGTTCCTTTGGCATGATGGTGATGCTCAAACGCCTCCTCATGAACGCAGGGTGTGTTAGTATTCAGCAGAGGCCGTTCCTGATTGATTATTCCGTAGGTACAGAGCCACATAGCGGTTACTACCAGAATCTCGTGGTCATCTACCAATTACTCAGACCATTTCTTCTCAAGATGGGAGTTACTCACGCAGAGGAGTTCGATCAACTCTACTGGCAAATGCAAGTGGAAATGCTCTCCGAGGATTTTAGTGCCTTCTGGTTACTTGTAAGCGCATGGGGCAAAAATCCATAGAGTGAAGAGATACAAAGAGGACACATTCCACGGGCAACGCTCGTGGAATGTGTCCTCTTTGTATCTCTTCACTCTATGCTATTTTTACATCGTTTCTGTATTCTTTCAACAGCTTCTGTACCTTTGGGTCTATCACAAACATACAATACGGCTGGGAGCCGTTTCTCTCATAATAATCTTTATGATAGCTTTCAGCCGGAAAGAAGTTCGTGAAAGGAGCAATTTCAGTCACAATCGGCTTCTTATAAGTCCCAGATTTTTCCAAGGCTGCTTTTGCAGCAAGGGCAACCTCTTTTTGCGCATCGTTGTGATAGAAAATTGCTGAACGATACTGTGTCCCCACATCATGCCCCTGCCGATTCAGTGTTGTCGGATCATGCAGATGCCAAAAGATTTCTAGTAAATGCTCAAGGGATATGACAGATGGGTCATACGTTACCTGAATTCCTTCGGCAGCACCGGTTTTGCCCGAACACACCGCCTCATACGAGGGATTGGGAACTTTGGATGCTGCATACCCAGATGTCACAGACGCTACGCCTTTGAGTCGTTGGAAAACCGCCTCTGTACACCAGAAGCATCCGCTTGCAATCGTAATAGTCTCAAGTTGTGCCATATATATGTACCTTTTTCTTGCTTGTATTCTATAATGCCATTCATAACATTATATCATTTAGTATCACCAAACCAAATTTTGTTACGGATTCGCTCACAACATTTCAATACCCGCTCCCAAGCTTCCTATGATCCCATGAAACAACCTCTATAGGCTTTACCACAATCACAACGCGTTTCGCTGCCTGAGCTGCTACCATAGGGCGCACCTGCTCACTCAAGGGGCCAGTGTAGCGTTCCCAAATAGCTTCGCCTATTTTTTGTATGGTTTCGCGATCCTCAACGAGCTGTGCATGTCCTTTAATTTGCACACCACGCAATTCGTTGTACTGCTGCCCCGACTCAACAAGGCACGTGAGACGCGTATCCCGCCGCAGATTCACCGCCTTCTGCGACTTAGCATAGGTCCAGAAGACAAGCTCGTTGTCGATGAGCACATACCACATAGCCACCACATGCGGAAAGCCGTCATGATCGATAGTGGCAACTTGAAGCGTACGCTGCTGTTCCAAGAAGCTATGGATTTCTTCCTCGTTCATACTAATGAGGTTTCTGCGCTTCACGGATGCCTCTCCTTATAAAAACGTAAAAAGGGAACTCTCTATTCCTTGTTATACTTTGCCAAACTTCAAGCGACAGGTGGAAAATAAGGTGCCGTAGGGACGCGCTGAAGCTGGTCCCTACGACACCTTAACATCGACACGCATCATGCTCTCACGTTGCAGAATCACTACGGGAATTTCACGTGGTGTACGTTCCTGATAATCCGCATAGCCTGCATACATAGCGACGAGCTGAGGCCAGAGACGTGTACGCTCCTCAGGTGTAGCGATACGCGCCGTTATTTCTAATTTCTGACTTCCGACTTGTATCTGGGCATGAGGATTCGCTTGTAGATTACGCCACCACAGAGGGTTGGAGACGGTGCCGCCGTTTGAGGCAACCAGAACAAACCGATTCTCATCAGTGAGATAGAGCAGAGGCAGGGTACGTGGCTTGCCACTTTTGCGTCCAATAGTTGTGAGGATCAGCACTGGCCCACCCCCCATGCGCCCCAGAAGAGCACCCCCAGATACACGATAAAGAAAAGTATGTACGCCCGTTATAAAACGTTGTAAGTTAGCTGCAAACGGTCCAAAGGGGCGAGGCTGTTTATCAGCATAGTTTGTTGTCATGAGTTAATCTCCTATGAGCAATCGTGTAGTTTCTTTTCCAATGTCTGATTCTGACTTGCCACGCGTACCTTACGCTTCTCAGCGTAGGTCATGAGCCGTTCTTTGATGGCTGGATCGGCAATCGCTAATTCTTTCGCAGCGTGAATGGCGGCATTGACCGCTCCCGCCTCGCCAATCGCCATCACTGCAACGGGAGCACCTTCCGGCATCTGCACCATCGAGAGCAACGCATCGATACCCTTGAGTGCTCCTAAGTCTCGCGGCACTCCAATGACGGGCAGGTCCGCTCGCAGATCGGCAATATTCCCTGGCAAATGTGCTGCTCCACCAGCACAAGCAATAATGACCTGTACCGATGTGGGCAGGTTTTCTATATGTTTGACGACCGAGCGCAAATCACGATGCACCGAATTGATCTGCACCAAACAGGGAATGCCGAACTCATATCTCAGAGTGTTCACAGCTTTCATCATCAATGGCAAATCTGAATCGCTGCCCATTGTCACTAATACTTTCGGCGCACCCTTTGCCTCATTCCCGATACCTTCAGGAGAGACTAACACTCCATGTTCATTTGATAACGCGGCTTGTATGCATTCGTCTTCTTTTAGCATGGTATATTTCTCACTCATGCTTTTTGCCAAAGGAATGTCGTAATAAGCTGATTCTGAAAATTCAGGATGACTTCTATCCATTACCTTTGCAATTCTCTCACTGGTTCGATATCGTCTGCTTTTAATGTTTGCAACCCTCGCGTCATACCATCTTCATCAACAAACTCAACTTCATATTCATATTGAATTGAGTCATTGGTATAAACCATAACAACTGTTCCTATATCACCTACAGCTAAATCTTTTGATGGTACGCACAGCCAAGCCGTTAAGCTCTCTCTAGGTATTCTGTGCCTGAGTTTAACCACTTCGTTTTCATGCAACATAAATTTTTCCTTGTTTGCATAGCCTGAGCGGCACGCATCTGTTGTACACTATCAACAATCTTTCGGGCCAGTTTTGTCAAGGTCTGAAAGGAAACTATATCGATACCTGTGCTCTCATCGCCATTGCTTGTTGATATATAGCGTTCAAATCCTCGCCCACCACGGTAATGTGGCCCATCTTGCGGTCAACCTTTGTCTCACGCTTGCCATAGATATGAATAAACACATGTTCATGGTCATACGTTTCCAACCAAGCAGGTTGGGCAGGCCCGTTGCGTGTGCCGAGAATATTCACCATCACGGCTACCGGATACAACATTTCTGTTGAGCCGAGTGACAGATTTGTGATAGCGCGTAGATGTTGGGCAAATTGAGAGGTTTGACACGCCTCAATTGAGTAATGCCCTAGATTATGTGGACGTGGTGCAATCTCGTTGAGCCAGAGTTTGCCAGAGGTATCCAGAAACAACTCCACACCAAAAATACCCGCGCCCTGCACATAACCTATCACTTGGCGAGCTATAGCCTGTGCCTCGTCCTGCAACTCAGCCGCTAGCGGAGCAGGTGCAAAGACGACCTGACAAATATCACGCTCATGTATCATCTCAACCACTGGATGAGTTGCAATCTCGCCACGGATGTTGCGAGCCACCATCAGGCCAATCTCTTTAGCGAGGTCAAGGCACTGCTCGACATATAACTCACGATTCCCCAAAAGCGCAAAGGCATGGTCGATGTCCTGGAAACCATTGATCCGTGCATTGCCACGACCATCATACGCATCCTTTTTCGCCTTGAGCACAAGCGGGTACCCTAGCTTCTGAGCCGCTTGTTCAATATCTGCTTTGGAAGAAACAGATAAAAATGGCACAACTGGAATGCTATGCTGTTTGAGAAATTCTTTCTGGACATACTTATCCTGGATGATCGCCAGAGAGTCAGGAGAAGGGTAGATGTGCGCCCCTTCCTGCTGCAAAGCTTTCAGTGCTTGTGTATTAATGTGCTCTATTTCATAGGTCAAAATATCTGCTTGTCGTGCTAAACGGCGTAGGGCCTCTGGGTCTTTCAAGCTACCTACAATCTGTTCTGCCACCGATGATGCGGGACAAGACGGCGTTGGGTCAAGGACCGTCACATGTGTATAGCCCATTGTCTGTGCGGCCTCACCAATCATCAACCCTAATTGACCACCACCAATAATACCGACACGCGTTGCAGCCGTAATTGCGCGTTCCTGAGTACTCAATGTTGTGCTCAAAATAGTTTACTCGTCTTTTGCTAGCTTATAAAAAGTTGGAATGTATACTTGTAATACTGGCTGTACTATACTACATTTTCTTGTTGCGATGTGACTACTCCTGCCAAATAACCAGTTTCGTAGGCTTTTGCTCGTCCAGCGTTGCCAATACCGAACTCGTAGCAGACCATGTAGCAAGCAACTGCCCCGGTACTACGATAGAGGGAAAACTCGCGTTGGGCATACCACAGAGAATACGTTGTTCACTTGAAGCAAGGGTGATGTAGTTGGTGGGAGAGATTGAGACTGTACGCGGCATAGCAGGCAACTTCTCCCATACAAATTGTTGCTTACGTGTACGAGTGTTCCAGCCTATCACACGATTGTTTTTGAAGGCGACAGCAAGCAAGGACCCGTCAGGAGACCAGGAAACACTGTACACTTTTTGCCCACTAGGAGCGACGTGCCATGCTGGAGCAATGTGGCTCACACTCCAACACACGATCATCCCATTACTGCCACCTGCTGCGAGGAAGGCTCCATCAGGCGACCAACGGAGTGTGCCGAGATTGCCACAACGCATCGGGCCTGTATTCAGTCGTTGTGATAACGGTGGTTGTCGCGTAAGAAGAGCCGTATAGGGTAGGGTGTAGATCAGGATGGCATTATCAATCCAAAGTGCAAGCCGCCCATTTGCCGACCAATCCATACTCTCTAGTGAGGGAATGTTTGTTGGTAGCACGAGCGGCATTTCAGCCTGTTCCTGCGTGTCCCAGAAGCGTACCTCGCCCTGCGCACTTACAGCTAGCACGCGACCATCATGCGACCAACATACAGAACTTGCTTGTGTAGCATACGCCGTGTGTATCTCTTGGAAAGTGCCTGTTGCATTCAGCACAAGCGGAGCGTGACCATAAAGCACACAGGCTAGTGCATTACCGTTATGCGACCAACATAATTGTTTAGGACGCGCAGGAAGTTCATAACGCAGCGAACTTCTGAAGGAGAGCGGCACAAAAGGAACATCACCACCTTTTAGGGGCAGTGATGGCTCCCGAATTGGTCTAGCTGGTAAAGGTTCATCAAGGATAGGGCGTTCAGATACCTCAATAGGTTCAATAAAAAGGGGAGCATGATTGGGCAGTGTTTCAGCGATGGGTGATACAACAGAGGAGGAGAAACCATGCTCTTGCGCAAGAATGACCTTCTCGTCGTCACTCTCTTCGTCACTCTCTTCGTCAAGCTCTGGCACCTCCACACGTGTTTGCGGCAATGCCTTGAGTACACGATGGAGTTCCTGAGCGAACTCTATGATGGTGGGAAAACGTTGCGCAGGGTCTTTCTCCAAGGCATGCAAAATGATCTCATCAACCTCTTCCGCGTCTATATACTCTGGTGAGAGTTCACTGGGTGCAAGTGGCTCCTGATGCAAATGTGCGTCAATATACTGTTTATTGGTAGCCGCCTGTATCGGCAACTTCCCTGTGAGAAGATAACAAGCCATGATCGCCAGCGAGTATTGATCGGATGCACGATCAACATCCCCTTCAGCCTGTTCAGGGGCCATGTATGCAAAGGTACCCAATATTTCACTCGCGCCGGATGCAGTCTTTTGCCAGCGCGAAATACCAAAATCGCAGAGGTAGAGATAGACAGCGCGGTGTGTGCTCTGTACTGCATGACACAAGAAATTGCCCGGTTTGACATCCTCATGTACAATACGCGGCTCACGCGTATGGAGATACCACAGGCTCTCAGCAGCTTGCAGAATAGCATCTCCAATCTGCTCATAGGTCCACATTTTCCAAGGCGGTGTCTTCTTGATAACCTCCGCTAATGAGCCGTCTTGAATATATGGGGTGACATAATAAGGAACAGAACGCCCCTGGTAACGCAGTGTTCCGGTATCAATGATCGGCAAAATCTGGGGATGGTGCAGACTTTGTGCAATCTCTATCTCGCGCTCGAAGCGTTCACGCGTCTTCTCATTGCGTTTATCATCTTCAGGAATAGCGGTCATGACTTTGAGTACCACCAGTTGCTGGGATGTGATATCACGTACCAGCCACACATCACTCATCATCCCCTGCCCCAGCATTTCTTGTTGTTGATACCGCTCCGCGACAATACCTTGTGCCATATTTGTTGTCTACCTCTATGCTTATAGCGCTGTCGTAGGGGCCTGATTAATCGCGCCCGTCGTGGGCATGGTCAACGTTGCCGAAGATTCTACCGCCCACGACGGGCGCGATTAATCAGGCCCCTACGACAGACGGTTCCGCTCATAGCCTAGCCCCTACGCATGTTTCGGTGTTGTTAATTGATTGAGTTGCCACAAAAGCTGTTCATTTTGATCACGTAGTGACTTATTATCATGATTCATACGCTCTGACTGGACACGTAGTGTATTGCGCTCTTGTACCAATTGCTCAATCTTTCTTTGCATTGCTTCTTTCTCCTGTTGCGTCTGCTGTAGCTCGTCACCCCTGTTCCCATGCTCTTGCTTAATTTGTTCAAGCTCTTCGTCCAGAGATTGAATGCGTTTCTGGTCCATCATCACTTTAGCGCTCAAAGCAAGCACCTCTTTTTTGCGGGCATCGCGCTCAGCTTGTAGGTCGTTTTCAAGTTCTGCGACCGTCGGCTCATAACGCCAGCCAAGCAAGACATTGAATAACTCGTGCGCGGGTGTACCCTCCATACTGGCATCACGCATCTCTTGTAGCTTCACCGTATTCCATTGTCCACTGGCAAGCAGGGCACCAAGAGCGTGTAGCGAGATAGCCAGTTGTTCAGGATGTACAATACTGGTCTTAGATGACGCCAGACCATACGTACTCATAGTACGTGCATACTCTGTGAGAACATCTGGTGTACTCCGTAATCCAAGGATAGATGCGAGTTCTGCCCGTAACTCTGCTTGTGTATCAGGATTGTTGAATAGGCTCAGCAACTGTTGTTGCGTCTTCGTCCCTAGCAAGAGGAGTATATAAGAAAGTTGCTTGCGCTGTTGTGGTTTATCTTCTATCGCTTCAAGCAAAGGAGCGAGCAGCATTTTTTCTCCTAGTAATAAGAGCAAGGAGATAATGCGCATGTTGGTAGCCTCATGTGTATGCGTCTGTAGATATTCTAACAGTTGAGGCACCATTACATGGTCAGCATATTGTTGTGTCGATTCATCATGAATGCGCTCTAATAACAACGTCACCGCCATCGCAATATTACTACGCTCATCACTAGCCAGCAAAGACACCAATTCATCTTTAATGACCTGTGTTGGCATGCTATGAAACACTTCTAGAGCCGCCTTGTGTAATGGCACATTGTTAGAGTCGCTATAGGCCGACCAGATAAACGGAAGTGCGGGGACGCCTATATCGCGCAGAATACGTCTCGCAGAACGCGCCACAAACATACTCTGGTCGATAATTAAGTCACCCACAAATGGAACAACAGGTCCACCAATGCGAATCAATGTGGTTTCTGCTCCACCACGACGTTCTTCCACATACAAGGCGTCAAGCAGCTTATCAAGGACGAATGTCTGCCATTCTCCTTTTTGTGCAAGAAGAACCAGAGCCTCGGCACTGTCATTCAGTAGATGCGCGTCCCCCAAACCTGACAGCAAGGCCGGAATACTGAGACTGGCAAGCTGATTCGTAAGCACTTCAAGCAATACGTCTCGCGCTCGTGGTGGAGGTGACGGATTGAACAAATGCACGATATTGAGCACGATTGCCTCTTTTTCATCGCTTTGCTCTACCAGCGTTACAATGATACTCTGGGCACGTTCTCGCGCCAAACTGCGCTGGTCATCTAATCCAGAAACCAGGGGTCTGAGTATGCTTGGCCCAAATACAGGTAGAATGGATGCCACTGCATCGCCACGCTCATGATCTCCGAGCAACTCTACCAATGGAGCAATCGCTGCATCTGGATACTTGAATAACAAAGCGCTAGCAATCTTACGCAAAGCAGGTTGGTTCAATACCTCTAACAAAGCGGGCACAACAATCGCTCCCGGCATCTCATCAAGCATCTTATAGGTATAAGCACGCACACGCTCATCTGGGTGCAGTACATTTCTCACCAACCATTGAGCGGCTTCGGCACCTTGCTTCTTGAGGATGAGCATGATCTGTTGCGCTTGATTCTCGGTACAGGATGCTAGAGCCTCAATGAGTTGCTCACCTGGGAAGGGATTCATGCCAAGGATAGCACGCCGCACGCGCTGCACAAACACGCTCTCCTCCGCACTATCAAGGGCAGCGATGAGATGCCCAAGGGCGATCATCCCTAACATACTGAGGGTATTAATGACCTCCTCATAGACTTGTGGATAAGAGTCGGACAGCACTGTTAACAAGGGTTGTACAATCTGCGGATGTGCAAATTGGCTCAGCGCTTTGATGACTGCAATAGTCAGTAGCGGCTCTTCGTGTGTGTGTTCTAGCAAAGCAATCAAGGCCGGAATAGCTTGCGGATCGTGCAACGTCTCCAAGACACGGACGAGGAGTCGTGTTCGTTCGGGCACAATTTGCGCTAATGCATCGGTGATCGGCCCAACAGACTGTACGCCGCTCTCGCCCAAAATGTGTGCCGCTTTGGTCGCTGCCGTGTCGCTAGGGCTGCTCAGAACAATCTGCACGAGCCCGGCAATACTTTCTGGCTCGTAGACTTTGAGGGCTACTACCACTTGTTGCTGCACAGCAGGCACAGGATCATCTACCATGTTGAGCAGGTACGGTAATGCACGCGGGTCGTGGGTAACACAGAACAGTTCTACGACACGGACGCGGACGCCATAAATGTGGTCCCTACGCTGGTCGCTACTACCTTCCAACTGTTCAAGCAAACATGGTGTCGCAATAGGGCCGATCTCCTGTAACGCCTGCATGGCATTCTGCACTGCTACATCATTTTGTGATCCGAGATATGTAACAAGTCCAGCGATGACCTTTTCCCAACGCGTATTCTCTACCTCCGTTGGGTCATGAGGAATACGAGCTAGGCGTACTAAAATCGTTCTTGCTAATTGTTGTATCTCTGGCTCAGATTGATAGTTAGAGGTCAGGACTGGCATGATCTTATCCAGAAGCAGCTGATATTGCATCATCGATACCTGTCGTTGCGGGTTTTTCTCCTCCAGAAAACGCCCCAGAATCGAGAGCACAGCCCTATGGATAAGCACATTAAACGTGCCAGGAGTGCGATTCTCTAGCTCACGAATCAACACGGCCAACGTCAATTGTGGTCCCAGGCGTGTCAAGGCAGTAGCCGCCCGATTGATGATAGCAGGCTCCGTATCGCTCAACCGAACAAGCAAGGGTTCCACTGCACGCACATCATTGGTCCCACCAAGCACGTTAATCGCAGCAGCTCGCAAACGCACGCTACCCTCTCCTACTGGCTGCATCAACTCGACGGCGCGATCAACGGCAACATCACCAAAGCGCCCCAGTACCTGTGTCAGGCGTTTGACCTGTGCCTCATATGCGACATTGTTGACAGCATCCTCTAGTTGGGTAAACAGTATGGCAGGGACAATCGTTTTATCAAGCAACACTAGTAGCTCATCAATACCATCAACCATAATCAAAGGGAGCAGAGAACGATACACCTCTTGCCCACCTTCCTCAGCGCAACGTGTAAAGATACGTGCTAACTCTTCGCGTGCAGCTTTGTTACGCACAGCAATTGCAAGAGCCTCGGCGACATGTGTTGGCAGGACTACAATACGCTGTACCTCTGCCTGCGGCGGTGTCCATACGACACCGACACACACGAGGCTCAAAGCCAACGCTTGCAAGACATAGCCTGAATTGGTGCTGCCGAGCACACCAAACAGCTCTGCTAAATCAAGCGGGTTATCGAGTAGACCCGCCCAGATTGCAACTGGTTCGCTCCAACGCCCAACGTTATCCAGTAATTCTTCGCGTATCTGTGGGGCCGCTGTACGCTGTTTCTTATCAGCAGCATAAAAGTATTCGGCCACAAAGTATTCCGCAATCAACTCGTGGCGGAAACTAAGTACACCACGCGGACTCACCTCTATGAGAGCTGTACTCAATGCAAACTGGAGCAATTGTGGAAGGTCTGTGTATGTCTCATAAACGGGTTCGGCATCCTCATCGGTAGCAAACGGGCCGAACGCTGGATGTTCATCAAGCCAGATTTGCAGTTCATCGGCTAATTCATCAAAGTTTACCTGCTGACGCGTTTCATTGCCGGTTGTTACTACTGTTGCAGAAACACGCAGTTGGAGCGCGTTGCGGTCATTAGCCCAGCGTGCAGCGCAGGCCACTTCGCTCAGGAAACGTACCACTTCTTTTTCCCCTGGTGCTCCTTTGCTCCACCTGGGATGCTGCTGCTCTTTTAAGAGTAACTGCCGAACATACTCGCGTAGCAAGCGTCCACGCGTATCAATCTGTTTGCCACGCTCGACGCCAATTTTGTCAATAATCCCCATGAGCGTAAACAGCATCATTGGATTGGTGCAGTGATAACGTAAGCGACTACGATCTATCACCTGCATAATTTGCCCAGCCGTATGCTTCCAATGCTTATCTTGTCGCTCGACATAGCGTTCGACGAACTCACACACTTGGTCTGGTTGTAGTGGATACACAACGGCGCGTGCTGCTTGTCCCTCATCCACCAGCTTCACGAAGCCATCCTGCTCTCGATAGTCTACTTCGCGACAGGTCATCACCACGCGATTGCGCGTGTCACGCATAAAATGCACCAGTTCTCGATCAACATGCCTGAGGTAATTACTATCAATCTCATTCAAGCCATCACAGAGCAACAAGAGCCGCCCCTGCTGTGCAAGGTGCTGTAAATACGGGCGTAGCGCCAATATTCCTGGCAAATCGCTTTCATAGAGATAATCGAGCAATGTCACCTGTGCCATATCTGCCAGTGGAATGGTTTTTCCGCTACCAGCTCTATGCTGTTGCTGCTTGAGAAACAAACTATAGTTCTTCATAGGAACATACACAGGAATACGACTGCGCCTCAACATAATTTGCCAAGGATGCTGAGAAGCAATATACTGATAGACACGCAGCGCCATCGTCTTACCCGCACCTGGCACGCCGAGAATCATCTGATGCGCCGTGCTTTTCTGTACCAGATCAAGTATAGAGACTTGTTCTTCTTTTCCAGCAACAGGCAGGGAGGCAGTTTTCGCGGTATATGTATCCGATGACGTACGAACATTCGTGAGAGCGGTAAGGGGTGTATATAACTTATGATACTCTTCTTGCGCGGTACGCACACTGCGTAAGTAGGTAAAAATCGCAAGTGGGCGCGTGGCAAGTACGACCAATAGCAGCACCACCAACAACTCAAAGATGAGAAGCGCAAACACAAGTGGTGCGTGTATGGGTAGCGCCAGAAGAGGTGCCAAGCGGCTTCCGATCTTTGCCACATGACCCAGCATATGTGCAGGATTAAAGAGCAACACTACTGCTGCTTCTAAAAGGATGAGCAACAGTGTTATCCCTACACCTATCAGCACACTATACAGTAAACGAGCCGAGGCTCCATTGCCTTTCTGTCTATATGTTGAACGTGTTTTTTGCTGCACTTCTCTCATTATATAAAAATACCTCTCCCGCAAAAGTAGAACCAATCTATCAGTGTCAAGAAAATAGAGCGCAATAGAGACGAGTATAACGTGCCATATCATATTTTTAGGGATACCAAACATCTGGGCAAAAAGCAAAAACCTACGTTCTAGTATACACCAAAACATAGGTTGGATAAAAGCCCTGCTAATAATAATGGATATGAGCGTTCAAGATAGAGGGAAGACATTGTGGCCCATCTTCTGAGAAAAACTTGTGTCTATTGCCATGTTCTTAAACGTGTTTACTTTATACCAATGGGACCTGAATGCATCAGATGCCTAAAAGCGTTACAAGTGTAGCATTTGACACGTTCGTACCTGTAGATTATACATTTTTATCTATCCATATGTCATAAAACATTCCCTCTTTATGAAAGGGGTAGTTCATGAGGCAGACCAACCCCAGGTCAGCGCAAGAAGCAAACTCTATCGATGATGAAGATACTGTAAAATTGCCTGTTTCTCGCACTCGGTCATCTAGTAGCACCCGTCTTCTAGAGCGAGCAGCTATTGAAGTTATTGATACTATTGAAACTCAAAAGTATGCAGACCCTACTGAAGCTCCTATAGAGTTGCGTGATACCATGAAAACGCAGCATCTGCATATGAGCCAATCTGGCGTTACAGTATCCCCTGTACAAAAACAGGCAGATCAGATATATACTCTTGAAACCATTGACACTATTAAAACACCCGGCATTTCCCAAAAATTATATAGTGATTGTGATACCCAGCAAGCTCTGCCCATTGACCAGCAGGAGACGCTTTTTCTCCCTCATACGCCTCGACCGACACAACCAACAACGCTGAGTCGTGTCGGAACTATCCTTTTGCTCTTACTTTTGAGCATTGTCGTTTTGCATGCAACCAATGTGGGACCGAGCGGATTTCTTGGTACACAGGGGTGGGCTTATGTGCTCAATGGACCAGCGAATACGAATGACCCCAATCTCTTGAAAGATATCATGAATCAGAACGGAACTCCTAGCATCAATGCAACAGCCCATCCACAACTCACGCCACAGCAGTATATCAATCTGATTGTCCAAAGAATGACGCTTGACCAGAAGCTCGGACAGATGCTGATTGTCCAATTCACAGGTCCCAGCTACTCGTATGACCTGAGTACCATGATCAGTCAGTATGGAGTTGGGGCGGTACTCATTTTTACAGCCAATCAAAATATTCAAGATAAAACACAACTGAAAAGCCTCATTCAGCAAATACAAGCCAACAGCACAATCCCATCAGCAGTCGCAATCGACCAGGAGGGCGGCTATGTTGATCGTTTGGTAAGCTTGGACGGACCCCGACCGTCGGAGGCAAAAATTGGTGCGACCAACGACCCAGCTCAAGCCACAGCCAAGGGTATACAAGACGCTCAAGACCTTGCATCGTATGGTTTCAATCTGAACCTCGCACCCGTGGTAGATATCACAAATGTGTATAATCCACAACTCTATACGCGTACCTATGGTAATAACGCTGCCCTTATCACGAAGATGGCGGCAGCCTATTTGCAGGGACTACAAAAGAGTGGTAAAGTCATGGGAACGCTCAAGCACTTCCCCGGCCTTGGCGATGTAAGTGTTGACCCTCACGTTGGCGTACCACGCCTAACTCGCTCACTTAGTGATCTTGAAAACATCGATTGGGCACCATATCGTACGTTAATTCAACAGGGGAATGTTCATGCAGTGATGGTCACACATGAACTTGTCACCTCTGTAGATGGCACGCAACCCTCATCGCTTTCTTACAAATTAGTAACCGGCATTTTGCGTCAGCAGCTCGGCTTTCAAGGGGTGATTATGACCGATAGCTTGACGATGGAGGGCATTCTCGCGTATTATCCTGAAGCACAGGCAGCAGCGATGGCAGTCGAAGCCGGCAATGATCTGCTCATGGGCGCGACCTCTCCCCGTGATGTCGCAGCTATGATAGAGGGTATTAAACATGCTATCAGCAATGGTGATATTAGTCAGCAGCGCATTGACGACTCGGTGCGACGTATTCTGATGATGAAATATGCGATGGGTCTTTTGCCCATTCCAACTGCGTAGATTGTTAGAGGAGTTATACTATTAAGAATGTTACGTTCAAACATAACGAATACGGCATACAAAATGAATAAAATGAAGACGAGCGACACCACGCAAACAAGCACGGATAGAAAACTCCTTTGGCTCATGATAGGTATGGTCGCTCTAGAGACTATACTCACGACACTCGCACTGGTACCATCACAATTCTGGACACGCATACTACCCCAAGCGCCAAGTGCTGCTCTTGATGGTCCGTTTCCTGCCACCATTGCGCCAATCATTACGGTGCTGATCTATCTGACGCCCACCATCGTCGGATTTCTTTGTCGATCCTGGCAACGTGCCTTGCTATTCGCCACGATACCTGCCTGGATTGGTCTCGGCCTCTTTGTAATTGCCGCTACATTCAAAGTGGGAGCCTTCTATCTTGTCTCGAACGACCACGTTACAGCGAATGTGAGCGTTTTAGAATTGTTCGCTGCACTAGGAGGTATTGGCTGGTTAGCCAGAAACCTCTTCAAATTACGTTAGATTGTATATAATAGAATATGTCGAAAACACCATTACGCCCTTTGCGGTTAATACGCCTCAAACCAGATCTGTTTGAAGGGCATCAATCAGAGGCCGAGCTAGAAAGCAGTGCAGTCATATCCATTAACACAGGACAAGAACAACAGAATCATCACAAGCATCGCAATAATCAAGAGCAACAGGAGTTGAGAGATAGGGGAGAGGGAGATTTCGGTATCGCATATACAGGAAACACAGAGCAACCACAAGAGTTGTCTTTACCTACGCATAGCATAGCAGAGAAGCAGGAGACGGCAACACTCCTACATAGTGAGAGTGAGGCACAAGATCTGCTCAAACGGACTCCTAGTAGTTATTTACTCAATCAGGTTTACGGCCTATGGTTTTTTCTGTCATGGTTCTTCCTGACGGTTATTATCACGCACAAAATTTCGGCAGATCAATATGGCGTCTTCGCTATAGCTCTGGCCGCCTTTAACACCATCGCCTATATTGTGGCCTTTGGCATAGAGGATGCTACGACAACCTATGTTCCGCGCATTTTGGCAGAGCATGGTCGAGGTTCAGCAGCACAACTCATACGACGACTGCTGGCTCTACGCATCGTAACACTGACGCTCGCGCTGGTTATGATGCTCTTTGGTTTGCCAGTTCTAGCAAAGTTCATCGCCCTTATTCCTATTCAGGGCTCTACCAGTGTAGCTGCCAGCCTGCGTGATCCCGTACTGCTTTCACATATTACGCCTATCGCCTTCTATGTGCTCGGCAACGGTATTACTAGCTTGCTGAGTGCGGTCTGTGCATCGCTTATGCGTATGCGACAAGTGTTCATCATTAGCGGTCTCGCACAGGTGGCCCTACTTGGTCTGGGCTTCGTGGTCCTCCAACTCGGCCTCAGCGTCAATGGATTACTCTGGTTGCTAGCAGCTAGCTCTCTCGTGAGTTCGGTAGCTTTTGCTATCTGGCAGGCACCATTCTTATTTGCTCGTGATGCCACCTATAGCCAATCGCTGAGACCGGTGCTCAAATTAGGCGTTTCTGCGTGGCTCACGAACCTTGTGACGGGCGCTCTCCTCAAACAGGTCTCGATCATCCTGTTAGGCTATTTCGCAATTTCCCTGGTGCAAATTGGCTATTTTAACCTCTCGTTCCAACTTGCACACTCGGCCAATCTCCTGCTCGTGGCTGGTTTTGCTGGTGTAGGTGGTTCAGCACTAGCCGCATCCTTTATCGGACAGAACCGCGAACGCCTAGCACGTTCCTGGGAAGCACTGATTAAAATTGAAACATTGTTAGCGGCACCATTGCTCGTCTTCTGTCTCTTCAACGCACAGAATATCGCCACCACGCTCTATGGAACGGCTTTCGATCCTGTTGGTCCCTTATTAGCCATCTTTCTCTTTTTTAACATTTTCGTGCGTGTTCTCGGCACTACTATACATCAAGCCACCATGTATGTCTTGGGCAAACCACAACAGGTTGTACTCAGTCAATGGGTCAGCCTCGTAGCCGTTATCGTACTTGGCATCCTGCTTATTCCACGCTTAGGACCAGCAGGAGCACTCATCGCAGATGGACTCGCCCAAATCATCACTGGCGGTATGCTACTTGCATTCCTGTGGCGTGACCTACCGCGCAAATACCCGTTCGGCTTCACCCTACGCTTCCTGCTTGCCCTAGTGATCGCCGCGCTACCAAGTGTCCTCTGGCACCCCACCAATCGTATCCTGTTGGGCATTTCAGGCGCCGTCTTCTTGCTTATCTGTGTGGGATTGTTACTCTGGATTAAGCCCCTCACTAGCGATGATTTGAGCATGGTGAGTAGCGTCCAACCAAAGGTTGCTCGGTATTTGAGATGGTTTGCACGCCCTACTGACGTCCGCTCCTAGTTTATTAGTTTATATCTATGTTGTCTAAACCGAACAAAAATGCTATAGTGCTGTACAAATGGACATAGAAGAAAGTCATGCTACTATGGCAGGGAATACAGCACAACCACTCGACCCGCTAATGGTTCTCAATGCATATGCACAAGGTATCTTCCCGATGGCCGACCATAATGGGAATATTCATTGGTATGCGCCTGATCCCCGTGCTATCCTGGAACATGAAAATCTCTATGTTTCACACTCATTACGCGCCACCATACGCAAGGGCGTCTACACCGTGCATATGGATACTGCATTTGAAGCCGTCATGCGGAACTGTGCAGATCGTGTAGAAACCTGGATTAATGAAGAGTTTATCAAAACCTACACCCACCTACATCATGCAGGTTTAGCCCATAGTGTTGAAGCCTGGAAAGATCACCGATTGGTTGGTGGATTATATGGTGTCGCACTCGGCGGAGCATTTATGGGAGAAAGCATGTTCTCTTACGCCACTGACGCCTCAAAGGTGTGTCTCGTAGCATTAGTTGACCATCTCAAGGCACGCGGCTATGTGCTGCATGACACACAATTTATGACAGAGCATCTGATTACAATGGGTGTGACCGAGATTCCACGCAAAGTCTATGAAAAACGCTTACGAGCAGCCCTCAAGCTAAAGTGCATCTGGGACTAGTCAGAAGTTCCATTTTGACGCTGATAGCTACTTATCTCACTTACTTCCTCATCCTCATCATAATTTTCTTCCTCCAAGCGTTGTTGATCTCTAATTTTGTTTTGTTGCTCAATCTGACCGAGCCAACGAAAGAAAAGTGGAGACATCACAACCAAGTCAACCAAACCTGGGATGAGTAAGAGTGCGCCTCCGACCGCTTGATCGGCGAAAGGACTGATGCCCAACTGTGGGGGGATAGCATAATAGGGATAGATCGCAACACCAGTAAACACGAGCACGAAAGCAAAAATATCAACTGGTTGCCCATCAAAGAATGCATACAGCATCTGTAAAGGATAGCTCATCTTCCGTAGCTCACGGACCGAGCCAAGCAAGGGCCACCAATTCATCAACGCCGCTAGAAAAATACTCAGCAATGCTATATGGTACAACGCACCATTAAGCAAGGCCAGATAATACAGCCGCGGCGTATGCCAGAGCAGAAAGAGCACATTAAAGGTAATCGAGGCCACCAGAGGACGCGTCACAGTACGAACTATCGTGCCGACAACAGGCAATCGTAGCAATGGTTGCAACAATGTAGGCGGACAACCAACCAGCATCAGCGGAGCACACAGCGTCGTCAGTATCACGGCTTGGGTCATATGCATCAAAAAGAGTTGCGTCCGAGCAATCGTATCAACAGGCGTCAAGAGCACTATTGCCATAATGATAATAGCGGAAAAGAATGCTACCATGTGACGCAATTTCACAGGCTGGTCGGGCTTCACCTGCGCGTCATGCACTCGTGCATTTCTCAGCCCAATACTATATAACAGTGAGAGTATGACCAGGAACAGTATTACGCCAGGATTCCAGGGCCACGCCAGAGAGAGGCCATCAAACATAGGAAACTCCGTATCCATAACATCATAGTATATTCTTGACTAGTATAGAGCAGATTCGGAGGACATGCAAATAGTAGCACCAAATTCTCATGATCCAGCGTCTTATTAGGTAGAAGGACATATTCCAATGCAATAGGTGTCACAAGCAACAATCTTTGTCAGTTCCAAGCGTACATCTTTCTAAGGGGAGAGTAGCAAGGTAGCAACCAAGGAATTTTTTGGAAAGTAGAATATGTTGTATCCATTGAGGTAGGTTTAGCGTATTACGTAACAAGTAAACCAAATTGAGGTCTCTACAGGTTCCCGCGAAATTCTTACTATGCTCAATTTTGTAGTTTGTTGATTATTCTAGATGGAGCATTGTTATCATGGCAGAATATTCTTATGTAACTGGTGGGACAGACTTTCAGCGTCTACTTTCATTAGGATTCTCTGAAATTGAAGCCGAAAGGCTTATCCATATGAGGGACCACGTTTCTGAGCAGGGCGAATACCGGGAGATGGTAGAAGAGAGCCGCCGACTCAACTTTATCCGTTGGTTAATAGATCATGATCGCATGAGCAAATAGGCAAGAACACCTCACGTCAAGACGAGGGAAAAGCAGCATGTGACAATCAGTAATGTCCATTGTCACATGCTGCTTTTCCCTCATTCTGAGTGGAGTTAAGGAAGCCATAAGCCGAATTCTGTCCCTGAAGCACCTCTCGATGTTCCAAGTGGCAATCATCTATCTAGGATACTGGTTGCCCAGCACCTCAAGCGACCAACCCGAAGGTTGACAAATGAGCAATTTGCAAGCCTACTCGCGCTGCGCGTAGACTTTCCTTCTGTTCGGTCTTGCTCCGAATGGGGTTTACCCAGCCAACCAGTCACCTGGCTGCTGGTGAGCTCTTACCTCACCATTTCGCCCTTACCCGATGTAGAGGGCACAACACGTTGTTTCCCCACATTTGTTGCATCGGGCGGTATGTTTCTGTGGCACTTTCCTTGAAGTTACCCCCACTGGCCGTTAACCAGCATTCTGCTCTCTGGAGTTCGGACTTTCCTCGGACCTAGCGGCCCGCAATTGCCTGTCTTCCTCAAACCCACGCCCTAAGAGTACCATATCTGCCCCTATCCGTCTAGCAACGCAACCGTCGTAGGGACCAGCTTCAGCGCGTCCGTGCGCGATTTATCGCAACGCGTTTTGTGTGACGCGCTCAATAACTACAAGTTTTTCCCATCTCGTCCGATAAATCGGGCGGCGGACGCGCTGAAGCTGGTCCCTACGACAACCCTGCAACAGCCTTACAAATTTCTCTTGTAGAGAGTAGAGAAGCATGGTATCATTGCATCATAAAGTAGAAAAGGTGGACTACAGAAACGATGGACCGTTAATAATTGAAGGTGCTGATGGAGAGATATTGGTCTTTCACTATCGCGTCGCAAAACTATGGGAGTATCAAGCACAAAAATATCTTGAACAACATAAGTTTGGCATTTACTCGATGTTACCAACTATGTTTGGGGCAGACTATACACTCCTGACACAAGCTCTCAATGAGATGAAAGATGCTTACGAGGGACAAACCGAGAGGTTGCAAAAACATGTCTTGTGGTTCGGAACATTCTTAACAGCGTTCTAATGTTGTATCTCTAGAAGATAACGGAGGCTTAAAGAGAAGATGAGCAATCTTGAAAGCTTACTAGATGAAAACCCCTTCGTCCAAAAACGTAGGGAAGAAGGGCGAGAAGAAGGCATTGCTGAAGGTAAGGAGCTGGGACGCGCCGAAGGCATCGCCGAAGGGGAAGCTAAAGGGGAAGTTAGAGGTCGTGTTGAAGGGGAAGCTAAAGGACGACAAAAGGCTCTGATGCTGGTTGTAGAGGGACGCTTCCCACAGCTTACGGAACTGGCACAGCAGAAAGTTGAGCGTGTTACCAAGCCTGATGTGCTCGATCTTGTGATCAAGGGCGTGGTTGTTGCTCCAGACGAAGCTACGGCAAAATTGCTTCTTAGCCTGCTGGCAGCATAACGAAGAACTGACAAAACACTTTTCATACGGCCAGTGCCATACACAATGTTTTAAGGATTTTTTCATGTCTACAGGCCGACAAATTCGCCTTACATCGCTGGCTAGCTGCGCTGGTTGAGCGTCTAAAATGGGCCCCGGTGCCTTGGCGCAGGTTCTGCGTCCTCTCACACAACATCCAGCGCCGCCCGACCTGCTCGTCGGCCTACATACAGCCGATGACGCAGCGGTGTATCGCTTGAACGCGCAACAGGCAGTGATCAGCACGGCGGATTTCTTTCCGCCCGTCGTTGATGATCCCTATGCGTTCGGCGCCATCGCCGCTGCGAATGCGCTCAGCGATGTCTATGCAATGGGCGGTCAGGTCCTTATGGCGATTAACCTTGTGGCATGGCCTGATGGACTAGAACCAGAGCTACTCAGCGAGATATTACGCGGCGGCGGCGACATTGTCGCACAAGCAGGCGGAGCTATTGCTGGCGGCCATACAGTGACTGATAAGGAGCCAAAGTATGGTCTTTCTGTCACTGGCATGGTACACCCTGAGCGGATTCTGACCAAAGGCGGTGCTAGACCAGGAGACATCCTGATTCTCGGCAAGCCATTGGGTACAGGCTTGATTACGACTGCTCATAAACGTAGTCTGGTCGAAGAGAGCGACCTGCAAGCAGCTATTCAATCGATGATGCGCCTCAATCGTCAGGCGAGCGAGGTATTGGTACGAGCTGGTACAGGTGTACATGCGGTCACAGATATTACAGGCTTTGGTTTGCTCGGTCATGCATGGGAGATGGCTACACAAAGTCGCACGAGCATGCGCATCGATTCTACCGCGTTACCCTTGTTGCCTAACGTGCGACACTATGCCGAGTTGGGGTGCGTGACAGGCGGCGCACATCGCAACGAAGACTATCTTGCACCGCATGTCCGTATCGCGGATGCTATTGATGCGCTGAATCGAGAGATACTGTGGGACCCACAAACATCGGGTGGACTCTTCGCAGCGATTGACCCACAACTCTGGCCGGAGATTGCATCTTTAGCACCAGACATTCCGTTCTGGCGTATTGGCGAGGTGACGGAACATGTACAGGACGAAGTAGATGTGTTGTTGGAGGTTTTTTAATGTATGCATGAAACGTTAGAACAGACTATCGGTCTACACTTTCAGAATCCAGAATTACTACGATTGGCGCTCACGCACCGCTCATATATTTATGAGACAGCAGGTGAGGGCCAGACTTCAAATGAGCGACTCGAATTTTTAGGCGACTCGATTCTCGCACTCATTAGCGCCGATTTCCTTTATCGCACATTTCCACAGTTGACAGAGGGAGAGTTGACCGACGTGCGAGCTGTCTTGGTGAGAACAGAGACGCTGGCAACATTCGCCCGTGATATTGAGTTAAGTAATTTCCTCATGATGGGCAAGGGAGAACACCATACAGGCGGTGGTCAACGTGTGCAGGCTTCCGCATTTGAGGCACTCTTAGGCGCCATCTTTCTTGACCAGGGGCTGACAGCAGCCCAGCAGTTCTTAACGCCTCGATTAGAACCAATCGCACACAACATCGTCACAAAGAAACTCTTCAAAGATAACAAATCTCTGTTCCAGGAACTGGCCCAGGCCCACGATGGCATCACGCCTTCCTATCGGCTGATCAGCCAGGAAGGACCCTCGCATAACCGCGAGTTTACCGTAGAGGTGATGCTTGGTGAGCAGATTGCTGGTAGGGGACAGGGGCGCAACAAACAGAGCGCGGAACAAGAGGCCGCGCTTGCGGCCTTACAAAATCGAGGTTGGATTTAAGTTTCAATATGGAACGTGGATGTCGTAGGGGCCACATTCATACTTCCCTTCCGAGCACCTGAGCGAAGCTAGCACGCCGTGCGTTGGTGCTCGGAACAAGGATTGGCGCCCGCTGGTGGCATGCACAATGTCGGCGGAATTGACTCTCGCCACGACGGGCGCCATGAAGGTGGCCCCTACGACGCTCTTGCAACAACTGTGAGGATATCAGGAGGTAGGGGGAAGATATGGGTATGCGATTAGAACCAACACAAAAACAAAGACAGACAGTACGAGTCAGTACACGTTTAGTGACTGCAAGTAATATTTTGCATCTCTCTTCAGACGAGCTAGAGCGGGCAGTAGAGCATGAGCAGATAGAAAATCCCGCGCTTGATGTCACAGAGCAACGAGTCTGCCTCTTCTGTGGAGCACCCATTTATGGGCAAGCATGCACCAACTGTGGCAACTTTTTCCAATCGACCTCGACAGGGAGTGTGCGAGAAAGTTCATCGTCGTACAACAGCACGATTGAACCAGCAACCTTTTATGACATCGACAATTATGGCTTCACTGAGATTGATAGCGATGATGATTACGATCCGATGGCACATATTTCTACGGGTGAGACGCTCACCGAGGCGCTGTTGCAACAATTAGAAGCGCTTGTTACTCCCGATGATGCTCCCATTGCCGAGCAACTAGTGGGCAATCTCAACGAGCGCGGCTATTTAGAAATGAGTGTCAACGAGATTGCGGAGCACCTTCAGGTACCTAACCAGCGTGTAGAGTATGTGCTCAGCCAATTGCAAACATTGGAGCCGCTTGGTATCGGGGCACGCAATCTACGCGAATGTCTGCTCATTCAGCTACAAGCACTTGCTGAGCAGGAAGCTCCACACCCGCTCGCATACACGCTCCTTGACCGGTATTTCGACATGTTAGGGAAGAACCAATTCCACGAGATTGCTCGTGAGTTAAAGGTACCAGAACAAGAGGTACGACAGGCAAGTCTCTATATTCGCAGCACATTGCACCCATTTCCAGCGCATATGTACTGGACAGATACTTCCTACACACAGACATCTACAGGCGCAACATACGTACGCCCAGACGTGATTATCCGCAAGGGCGCTACAGGTTTTGAGGTAGAGCTGATCGAAGCGAAACGCTACCATTTCCAGGTCAAAACAGCCTATTCCGACACTTCGCAGCAAACGACTCAGATACCAGGAAAAGCCAGCGAGGACGTACGGCGTTACATGCATGAACATAGTGATCGCGCCCAATTCTTTGTCGATAGTGTACAACGCCGCTGGCGTACGCTACAGCGCGTCGCAGAGCTTGTCGTGAACTACCAGCGTGAGTTTCTGGAAAAAGGCGTACGCTATCTGCGCCCCTTGACGCGTGCAGAGGTTGCGACACGCCTCAACCTGGACGAAGGTACTGTTAGCCGCACCATCGCCAACAAGTATGCCCTACTGCCAAATGGCCGCCTGATGCCCATGTCCGACTTCTTTGACGGCTCACTTAGCGTCAAAGATATCCTACGCGAACTGATTCACTCCGAGGAACCCAAGCACCGCCTGAGCGATGAAGACCTAACACGCCTCTTGACCGCACGTGGCATCCCAATGGCACGTCGCACCGTCACCAAATACCGCGAAGAAATGGGCATCGGCTCTTCACGGGAACGCTAATCTCAAGGCTATCGTAGGGACCAGCTTGAGCGCGTCCGCCTCGTGGTAGGGGCCCATTCATGGCGCCCGTCGTGGGCATGGTCAACGTCGCCAAGCACCGCGCACCCCACGACGGACGCGCTCAAGCTGGTCCCTACAACGATCTTGCACCTACCCTGGTTTTAGCTGTATAATTGTAATGTTAACCCCTCGCATACCGTCAAAAGATATACAACAACAGAGAGGACTTATTATGCCAACGCAGACAACTAACACGACTATTCGCACATTGGGCGTACTCACAGGAGGTGGAGACGTACCAGGACTGAACGTAGCGATCAAAGCACTCGTGTATCGGGCGGAACACATGGGCATCCGCATCGTCGGTCTACGTTTAGGCTGGGAGGGTATCACATATCTGAATCGCTCATTGAGCCAGAACGAATTGACTTTCCGCCAGGATGATCCCAACACTTGGAGGACCGGCTATATTATGCCTTTGAACCCCCTCAATACCTTTTCTATTGACCGGCAGGGTGGTACTATTTTACAATCTACGCGCACCAATCCTGCCAAGACGCAAGTAAGCAATCTTCCGGCACATCTCGCAAGCTATGGAGAAGGACACAAGCCAGATGAGCGTGTTGATCTGACCGAAGAAGTCTTGAAAAACATCAGCTTTCTGGGACTGGATGGCTTGGTCGTCATCGGTGGTGACGACACGCAGAGCTATGGAGCTACATTAGCAGGACGTGGTGTTCCTGTCTGGGGCATTCCCAAGACGATGGACAATGATGTACCTGGCACAGACTACTGCCTTGGCTTCCAGACAGCCATTGCCCGCGCCACCGAGTTCATTAACCGCATCCGTTCCACCGCAGGCTCCCACAGTCAAACTATTCTCTTCCGTATGTTCGGGCGCGACGCAGGCTTTACTGCTCTCGAAACAGCTATCGTCACATGGGCTGAACGCCTTATCATTCCCGAAGTTGCCGCAAACATCGATACCCTCGCCGACCTGATCGCACAAGACAGAAAGAATCCACAAAGCTACTCGTTCGTGATTCTCTCAGAAGGTGCCAACTTGGGTGTACCCGTGCCAGAGGTAGGGCCAGCCGACGCCTATGGACACCGCAAGAAAGCGAACATCGCAGAATTTCTTGGCGATGAGCTTTCCAAGCGCATGCCCCATGTCCGCTTCCTCCCCATCGACCTGACCTACGTCCTACGCAGCGGTGAGCCAGAGGCCCAAGACAAGCACATGGCCATTTACTATGCCAACCTCATCATGAGCTATGTCGAGAACCGCACCTATGGCATCATGGCCGCCCATCGTGACGGGCAGTTCGTAACCACCGACATTCCAGGCAAGAACTATCCCGCCCGCCGCGTCAATCCCGCTGATTATAATGCCGAACAGTGCCGCCCAAACTTCGAACGCATTAACGGGCCATATAAGCCACAACCATAAAAAAGTAAAGTATAGAGGGCATAATCATGGCAAGCGCTAAGCTCATGCATGTATATGAGCTTAGCGCTTGCCATGATTATGCCCTCTATACTTTCTGTGTTGCTCCCTCCGGTTCGGCATACAGCGTCTTCTCACGCTCGTAGATGACCATGCCGGGGCCACCGCCTTTCATGTGACGCACGTTCTTTTGCAGCGTGTAGTCTACAGACACACTCGTACTGCCTCGTGCCTGACTATAATAGGCAGCGAGGCGAGCAGCTTGATCGAGGGTACTGCGTGGAATATCGCGTCCGGCGGCTTTGATAATGACGTGTGAGCCGGGAACACCACGTGCATGCAACCACATATCGTTGGCAGTGGCTTGGTGGAAGGTTACATCCTCATTTTGGCGACTGTTCTTGCCAATAAGGATGGTAAAGCCGTCGTGGCTCTGCACATGGAGAGGCACACCACCACCAGGAGGCACAGGCTTGCCTTTAGTCTGTTTACCGCCCTTTCCTTTCTTAGCCGCTTTCTGCGCTTTCTGGGCCTTCTTGTCGATGCCTACGGGCTTTCCACGCATGTATCCTGCGGTCTGAACTTCTGCCTTGACCAATGCTACTTCGGGTGGCGTCTCCGCGAGCATGAGATCAGCAAGTAATTGCTCAACTGTTGCCAATTCTGCATTGTTCTCTTCAATCTGCGCAGGTACGAGGGCGGAGGCTCGACGCAATTTATGATATTTATTGAACAGTCGGTTGGCATTCCCAACTGCATCGAAGCGGGGGTCAAGCGGCACTGTGACGAGTGCGTTATTTTCTTCTCCATCAAAGAAATTTTGTAAAACGGCGCTACTTTGCCCTTGTTGTACCTCGTGTTGATGTGCGAGCAACAAATCCCCCAGCAAGCGATAATGCTTGGCATCTTCTATGTTTGCCAACTCTTTTTGTAACATCTCGGCCTTGCGTTTACAGCGATCGCGTTGTGTCTGTAGTATCTTGCGAATGGGAGTACGCACGCTCTCCATTGCATCGCGCCACTCAGCACGCGCAAAGTAATCATCAAGAATGACATTCATCGATGGCGATTGCCGCACACGTACCCCTGGCACCTGAGCATACTGCTCTAGTATATAAGATGCAAAGGCTATAGGAAATACCTGCGTCGATGGCACACTTTCTTCCTGATTGCCTTTTGTTTCGCGTGGAGCTTCGATGAGTTGAGGGTGCCATGTATGGCTATCATACACCGAGGTTAGATCGCGCACATTCCAAGCCAGCTCTTCCCATAGGCCCTCGCTCTGCTGGCCTTGCTCAACAGGAGTTTCTGCATGCTCTGTGCTACGATGGACGATTTCACGTGCCAGCAATGGGCTAAAACCAAGCAGGTGTTTTGTGAGCAGTTGCCATAATTTCGGTTGTTCAGGAGCACGCTTGCGCTGTTTTGGAGTGGGTTGTTCCTCTTCGGCAGGTGTTTCGTCTGAAGCACAGGCAACCAGTTGTGCGGCAGTGACGGTAGTTGGCTCCAAGCGCGGCAGGAGTTGACCTGCAAAGATATGATGTTGCGGCGGCGGTGGTACATAGGGTACACCTGCGGCAATCACACGGTAGCGGTTTACATCGGAGCCAACACGCTTGAGGCTACCCAGAATCATCCCCTGTTCATCGCACAAAATAACGTTGCTAAGACGACCCATAATCTCGATGATGAGGCGGAAATGTACCCGTTCATCACTTTCGGGGTCGCTGCGATAGCCAGCAACAATTTCAACGACGCGCTCCCAACGCGGCTGTGCGATAGTTTCGATACGCGCTCCTTCGAGGTGCTTGCGTAACAGCATCACAAACGGTGGTGGCTCACTGGCAATCTTGGGTGGCTTGAGCGCAGTGATGTGCGCCCGTGCCAGTTGCGGATGTGCCGAGAGATAGACCCAACGATTTTGCCCACCCTGTCCCTCTCTTCCAGGTGCATAGCATTGCAGGGCGATGGCATGTTCAGTTGGCTGAATAAAGGTATCAATACGCGCCCCCAGTAAGAGGAGTCGCCATTCATCACTTATCGCGGCGAGCGTCATTGCATCTACATACATATCGTTTCCAATCTATTACTATTTCTGGCAATTGATGCACAACAATAATTATTGCCTATGTTGTAGAATAAAAAGAGAAACACCTGTCATACACCTAAGTAGCGATGTAGCCTTGTAGTCTGTTCCCTTTTTTCCGCACTGCTTGCAACAAATAGGGAGAATCTATCATATCCTACATATTCGATGAAGGATAGTATAACAGGTGAGCGCCACTTCGTACATCTTTGTATTATTTTTCTTTTTTCGAGCATATCAGGAAGAACAACATGCAACTCAAAACGGAGCCTATCGTGTCCAAACAGGATGCCAACGCGCCATCGCCGACGCCACAACAGCAGGGATTGTTGTTTGTCCTCTCCGCGCCATCGGGGACAGGCAAAGACAGTGTCATTCAAGAACTACGAGCACAAGGTATGGATTTTCATGTCGTAGCCTCTGTCACGACACGTGCGCCACGCCCCGGTGAAAGCGAGGGCAATCCCTATCACTTTGTTAGCAAAGAGGCATTTGAGTCAATGAGAGCTCACGACGAGCTACTTGAGTATGCCAATGTGTATGGCAACTGGTATGGACAACCGGTGCAACCAATAAAAGACAATATGCGTGTAGGACGTGATGTACTGCTCAAAATTGATGTACAAGGGGCAGCGACAGTACATCGCAAGGTGCCAGAAGCGATCTTTATTTTCCTCGTACCAGAATCAGTGGAAGAGCTTGTGCTGCGGCTCACTCATCGCAAAACGGAGACAGAAGAAGAGTTACAACGCCGTCTCGCAAAGGCACGTTGGGAGTTAGCACAGCAAGATCAATACGATTACGTGGTTGTAAATCGACAAGGGCACTTGCAAGAAGCCGTCGATTGCGTACGAGCCATCATGCTTGCGGAGCACTGTCGAACTCAGCGCCGTTCGATTACCATCTGAACAAGTCATGTGGGAACAATATGGTAGGTATGAGATGGGGCACATACCTACCATATTGTTCCAAGATTACAAACTATGTAACTTTTCTATAACGGCGTCGGCGACCTGAGATGTACCGACAGCAGTGGGGTCGTCGGGGCGTGGCTTCAGATCATAGGTGACACACTTTCCTTCGGCGATCACCTGGGTTAACGCTTTCTCTAAACGTTGCGCAGCTTCTTTTTCGCGCAGGTGTCGCAGCATTAATACTCCAGAGAACATCATTGCCATCGGATTGACCTTATTTTGACGGGCATACTTTGGCGCACTTCCATGCACCGGCTCAAATACTGCGTATTGACTTCCAATATTCGCGCCCGGCGCTACTCCTAACCCCCCTATTAAACCAGCGGACAGGTCCGAGATAATATCGCCATATAAGTTTGGCAAAACTAGGACATCGTAGTTTTCAGGCTTCTGCACGAGCTGCATACACATATTATCCACAATGCGGTCTTCATACTGAATGTCAGGATACTCTTTGGCAACCTCGTGTGCGGTGGAAAGGAAGAGTCCATCGGAGAGTCGCATGATATTGGCTTTATGCACAGCTGTCACCTTGCGACGATTATTTGCACGCGCATACTCAAAGGCGAATTTCACAATGCGCCGTGTCGCTGCGACAGAAATATATTTGATGCTCATCGCGGAGTTTGGGTCAAGGTGATTACCAGTAATGCGTGCAATCGTTTCAAGCATCTCTTCATATTCGGGAGTGCCACGTTGAAACTCGATACCGGCATAGAGGTCTTCAGTATTTTCGCGGACAATAATTAAATCAATGTTCTCATAGCGGGAGCGCAACCCTTGATAGGTTTTCGCGGGTCGAAGATTTGCATAGAGGTCAAGTTTTTTGCGTAAAGCCACATTCGCGCTGCGTGCACCTTTGCCAACAGGGGTGGTGATTGGTCCTTTCAATCCTACTTTCGTACGCTTGATCGACTCAATCACTTCATCTGGTAAAACCGTACCATGCTTCTCTACCATCTCCGCACCCGCCTGACGCACATCCCATTCAAACTGGATACCGGTGGCCTCCAAAACACGGCGTGTCGCCTCACTAATCTCCGGCCCTGTTCCATCACCAGGAATGAGCGTCACAGCATACGGCATGTTATCCTCCAAATAATAGCAGAGTTTATCTCTATGGGAGCGTTATCTAGTGTTTGATTATATCACACATAGAGAATCGCCTTTTCACAGACCTTTTTTGAGGGTATCAGAAGCCTACACAGCGCTCATACATGTTTGATGCTCGTGGTTAGTAGTACTGTGCTATATAAGCATAAGCGCGGTCAAACAGGTCTTGCTCCTGGTGGAGTTTATATTTCATGAGCGTTTTGCGCAGTGCTTGGCGCACCTCACGATCTCCTGCGTTGGTTTGCTGCCAGCCAGGGAAGCGGACGTGGCGCACAATTTCGTCAATGTCGCTTACGACACGCTCGACAAGCACAGAGGTATGCCGTGTACGTACTTCGTTGAAGAGTTCGGTTAATGCTGCTTTGCCTTTGTGCTGTTCTTCTATGGGGTCAACCTCTTTTTCGGCCTCAACGACTTGTTTGGCTATTTCGAGCAGTTGTTTGACGAAGGCGAGATTGATGAGCAGGCCTTGCTCATGACGCTCACGAAGTTCTTCAAGCCGCTGACCTAACGCGATAAACTCGGGATTATCTTTGTGTTTACAGAGACGAGCGACGATTTTGAGTTCAAGCTCTTTTGTCCTATGTGACTCTTGCCCTTCAAGGAGTTCTGTGAGCACTTTTGCATCCATGACCAGGGTATCGAGGTCGTCACGTACCGCTTCGACATGGATGTTTTGATGAATCAGTTCGATGGTCTTTGCGCCAAGTGCGTGCCACAAGAGCTTGCCATGACCGCTTGGTGGCTTGATTGATTCGTATACCTCTGTGAGCCAGCGATACTCTGCTACATATGGTTGTAGACAGGAGTCAGGCGAAAGAGCTTCCCAGAGACGTGCGAGTACAGAGTAATCAGCGGCGAATGCATCACGCCGTTCGTTGTCTGGAACACATTCCTGGGCTGCTATTAGTCCCTCGTAACCTTCGACCGTGCGATCTACTCCTGGGAAGTAGGCGAGGCATTTGCTGACTGCAGCTGGAAGTTGTGAGGTGAGGTCGTCCAAGCCGGAGATGATGCGTTGCACCGATTTTTCGTCGAAGTCGAGTGCAACGGCAACATCATCGAAGACGCCGAGGTAGTCAACAATCAGGCCGTGACTCTTGTTGGGATAGGGTCGATTGGTGCGGCAGATAGCCTGTAGCAGACCATGTTCTTTCATCGGCTTATCAAGATACATCACCTGCAGAATAGGAGCATCGAAGCCTGTCAGCAGTTTAGCGGTGACGACCAGTATTTTGAGCGGGTCTTTTGGGTCTCGGAAGCGGTCAAGTAGCTTCTCCTCTTCGTCTTTCTTGCGGTCATAGCGTTTATAGTCACTATCTCCAAGCGGTGCGGTCATGATAATTTCGCTGGTCTCTGGGGGCAGGAGCTTATCAAGTTCATTTTTGTAGAGGACGCAGGATGCACGATCAAAGGTGACAATCTGCGCTTTGAAGCCGTTTGGCTCAATCTTTGTTTGATAATGTGGCACGAGGTCGGCGACAATTGCGCGTATGCGCTCAGGCGTCTTGACGAGGGCCGCCATTTTTGCGGCCTGTCGCACAAGAGTGTTTTTGTCCTCTTCTTGTAGCTCGCTAGAGATGTTGGCAAAGGCTTCATCGATGGCGGCTCTGTCGATACGCAATTGTACGAGACGTGGCTCAAAGTGCAGTGGCAGCGTAGCGTGATCGCGGATAGACTCCTCGAAGGAGTAGCGGCTCATATAGCCCTGCTCGTCCTCAATGGCACCGAAGGCCCAGAAGGTGTTGCGGTCACGTTTGTTGATAGGAGTTCCAGTGAGACCGAACAGAAATGCGTTGGGGAGGGACTCGCGCATTTTGGTACCGAGGTCGCCTTCTTGCGTGCGGTGTGCCTCATCTACCAGTAGAATGATGTTTGAGCGTGTATTGAGGACGCCGCCTGCCTCGCCAAATTTGTGGATGGTAGTGATAATCACCTTGCGGGCATCCTGGGCTAACAGCGTTTTGAGCGTGTCGCGCTTATCGACGGCGATGGTATTGGGCACGTCGGCAGCGTTGAAGGTCGCGGTGATCTGCGTATCCAGATCGATACGATCAACAACGATGAGCACAGTAGGATTTTTGAGGTATGGATGCTGGCGCAGCTTTTGCGCAGCGAAGACCATCAAGAGCGATTTACCAGAGCCTTGAAAGTGCCAGATCAGCCCCTTCTTGATCTGGCCTGCGACGACCCGTTCCACAATCTGGTTGACGGCCTGATATTGCTGATAGCGACAAATGATCTTGATTTTGCGATGCTGCTTGTCAGTAGCAAAGAGAGTAAAGTGTTGCAGGATGTCGAGGATTACCTCTGGCCGCAACATGCTCATTGTGGCTGTTTTTAGCTCCGCGAGACCACCCGTAGTATCCTCTTCGGTATCGCGCCACGGTGCCCACAATTCAAGGGGCATGTGAATGGAGCCGAAGCGATATGTCTTGCCCTCGGTCGCAAAGGAGAAGACGTTTGTTACAAAAAATGATGCGACGCTTTTTTCATAGTCGTCGTGAATATCTGCCGCACCATCAACCCATGTCACCGCCGGACGTGTCGGTGTCTTGGTCTCGCCCACCACAAGCGGAATACCATTGATGAGCAGCACCACATCAAACCGCTTTTCCGGACTTTTATAGGTCAGTTGCGTGGAGAAGACATAAGTATTGTTCTGGAGGTGCTTAAAGTCGATCAAGTGGATGGGCGTATGTTCATTATTAGGGCCAAAGGGCATTGTGCGTTCACTCCGTAACCAAGCCGTAAACTCCTCATTCGCCTTGACCAGACCATCGCCACGCACCGCCAACACAATAGCCCGCAAGCGATAGAGCACCTCGTCAGCAAGATCAGGCCGTGCGTTAATCTCTGGGTTCAAGCGCACCAGTGCCGCCCGCACATCCTCCTCAACCAGTACATCCGTCTCCTTGCGTTTCAATTGTGGCCCCGCAACATAGCGCCACTGTGGTATGTACCGCGTAGCCTGTTCACGCACCTGCTTATTAGGTTGCTTAGCACAGAGGAGATCACGGATGTAGTTTTCGACACTGTTGGCTTCGTTGAACATATCTGATTTTCCTAATGCTTGTGTTCAAGTAAACTATTTAAAAGCTCTTTTTTCAAACTTTGCACACAAAGTACGTTTTCTTGTAACAATGCTTTAGAATATTCTACTTGCCTCAGCAGAACGATAATGTTAGCCTGTTCATCAAGTGGTGGGAGAGGAACAAGCACTTTTTTCAGATTATTAGCATTGATGTTTGTTTGACTAACGCCTGGAGTAGCATAAGCCAATATCCTTTGTTGACCTAGCTCCGAATTAAGGTAATAATTTAGGTACTCCGGTAATACCATATCCTCTTTTACACGTAACCTTATAAGATACGAGGCAAACACATGATTTCCATTTAAACGGTATATTCCAACTTTGCCTACTAAGTCTGCGCTATTAGTTCTATTGAATAAAATGTCTCCTTGCTCTAACTTGTATGTTTGAAATTCGTCTTGTGACAGGTCAACATACTTCATATCTCTTTCAACAACTGCACCAGCCTCAAGGTTCATCATTCGAAAAATAGGAAACGTGCCTTCTCTATCTAAAGGTATAGATAAACCGTATTGACATATTGTCAGAATATCCCCAAGCTTAATGATAGATCGCTTTTTAGAAGTAGGTTCATCTGCTTTTCTGTTATCAGTATAGCCTACTCCCTTAATCGTCAGTTCAGTAAGAAACTTGTTTAATAGCCCTTTTGTTTGTTCGTAACTATGAGAGTACCCAACTTCTGTCTCATCCGCCGCCCACAAAATATCCGCAATCCGCCGCTGCTCGTCTTTGGGGGGAAGCTCAAACTCATATGCGGCTAAGTCTTTCCATTTAGTACGTGGAGAGAGTGAACCGGCTGAGGTACTCAAAGCATGCTCATAGAAGCCATCTGATTGTACGATGAAGGGCAAAAGTTCAGGAATGAGATCGTCTTTGGCCTCAAAGACGAGAATATCTCCTGAGCAGATACCATCGAATTCGGCGAAGGCAACTTTACGCTGATAGGCACGACGTTTACCGAAGAGTACCTGCCCTGCTACAAACTTACGTGTAAAGCTTGTTCCGTCTTCAATTTGGCCCCATCGTTTAATATGAAGTGATTCGGGGTCAATATGATCTAAGCCAATATAACGATCAATACCTTTTGCTATAGGGTCACGTTCGCTTATATCAACGTTGCGTACCACATCTCCAAATCGTACCTTACGCCAGCCTTGGCGCAACTTAGTTGTATTATCTAAGGTAACTGTTTCCTGCGTTTCTGTATTAATTACCAAAGCCAGCCTCCTCCAACACTGCAAATAAGTCATTCATTGATGTGCGCAACGCTTGCGAATTTTCTTGCCATTCTGCGATAGCTGTTGCCAATGATTGCTCTCCACTTTTGACTGTTCCATTACGGGTTCCGTTTGACTTGACGTAAAGCGGAATATTCAAGTTGGCTTGATTAGCAAGTATTTCGTCGAGGGGTGCAACATGGGCAAAACCATCTATCTCTTGAAATGTTTGATATGCCTGGAGCACATTCTGAATGTGCTCTTCTTTCAGGAAGCTTTGTGCTCGTTCGCGTGTGACTTCGTGTACGGCATTGATGAATAGGACCTTGTTGCGTCGCTCCTGAGGTTTGTTCATGCGACAGATAACGACACATGCCTCCATTGGTGAGTTATAAAACAGGTTTGGTCCTAGCCCTAGCACACATTCTATTTTGTCGTCGGCGACGAGTTTGGTTCGCATCTGTTGCTCTTCGTCGCGGAAGAGGACACCATGTGGAAAGAGGATAGCGCAGCGTCCACTAGCAGGGTTCAGGCTGGCGAGAATGTGCTGGAAGAAGGCGTAGTCGGCGCGTCCCTGTGGTGGCACACCGTAAAGATTGCGCCCATAGGGGTCGGATAGCCACGCGGCACGGTTCCATTGCTTGATCGAGTAGGGCGGATTGGCGAGTACGACATCAAATTGACGTAGTTTGTCGCCCTCTAGCAATTTGGGTTCGGCAAGGGTGTTGCCACGCTCGATACGGAAGTCTTCAATGCCATGCAGGAAGAGGTTCATACGGGCAATAGCCGAGGTGATGAGGTTGCGCTCCTGTCCATACAGTTTGAGAGTACGATACTCTTTGCCCTGTCGCTTGATTTCTGCCACTGCCGAGAGTAGCATACCACCGGAGCCACAAGTTGGGTCGTAGATCGACTCCCCTGGCTGGGGCGCTAGCATTAGTGTCATAAGATGAACAACGGTGCGGTTCGTATAGAATTCGGCTGCGGTATGGCCGCTATCATCGGCAAATTTCTTGATGAGATACTCGTATGCCTGCCCCAACTCGTCTTCTGGCACATTGGCGACGGAGAGTGTGAGTGAGGAGAAGTGTTCAATAAGGTCACGCATCGTGGTATCGGAGAGGCGTTCCTTGTTTGTCCACTGTGCATCGCCGAAGATGCCGTAGAGTTGGCTTGGGTTGGCCTGCTCAATCTCGCGCATGGCTTTTTGGATGGCTGTGCCAACGTCTTTTATCTGGTTGCGTACATCGCGCCAATGCGCCCCTTCTGGAATTTGGAAGCGATGGTTTTCCGCGAAGGCGGCATAGTCTACATCACCTGCTGACTCATCGAAGGCGCATTGATACTCCTCGTCGTATACGTCACAGATACGCTTAAAAAAGAGCAGCGGGAAGATGAACTGTTTATAGTCGCCCGCGTCAATGACGCCACGGAGCAGTGTAGCTGCTCCCCACAGGTAAGATTCGAGTTGCTGTTGAGTAATATGGGAGTATTGGTTAGAGGTCATGAATTACCTCACTGACATGCTTTTCCATAATGGGTTGGAAACGGAGAATTGTATCAACTGCCCAATCTCGTAGCTCTGCAAGCTTGTCTGCACCATCAGTTATCACTCCTGAACGATAGATTGCTATACGTGACGCTCGCGCACCTTCAAGCAGTTCCCAACTGACGGGCACTCCTAATTCAGTCTCAATAATTTCCTTGCGAACTTTTAGCTTTTGAAGGAGTTCTTTATTTTCCTGTTCTTTCTCTTTACCCATATCTATATACATTTCGACACGAAACCGTTTCCTACGGGCAAAGGAGAAACCAATAGCAGCCACTTGAGGCCCATTAAAGGGGACACCTACAACTGTTGCCCAACTCGCGCCATCCGGGGAAAGGCTACGTATTGGAAATGGATGATGGTTGTTTAATTGATTGAGTAATGAGCTAAAGAAATCAACATATGCTTTTTTCCGCTCCTCTATGCGGGTAAAGACTACTGTTTCTTCATTCATGTTTACCGTAGATACACGCCAACCCGCATCCCACCATTGCCGAGCCTGTGGGTTAATCTCCAGATTATTCGACCACCATACACGATGTTTACGTGCCGATAGTGGCAACTTGTCTTTGATGATTTCTTCGATTTGGTTAAATGTTCGTGATATACGAACAGTTTCGATGTATTGCCTCTGTAACCAGATCGCTAAGGGAGCATAGCGACTGTCGTCAGGCAACAAGACTTCATTAACAGGGATACTCTCCGCGTGTATTTCCTCTGAAATATTAGTTTCATCAACAAGCGTAACGGCTGTCTTTATAACAGCATGTTGATTATCAGGGTTAGTATCTCCTGGCGTTTCGGTAGCTTCTAGCAGCTCATTAGGTGTGTAAGAAAAAGCTTCTGATACCTTTGTGCGATGGCTTTCTAGCCAATTTGTACAAAAATGGAGTTGATCTCGTTGTTTTGAAGATATTTCACCGTGAAAATGCGCTAAGTCGTTACGAGTTTTGCATACTTCTTTCAGAAACTTGTCTACAGCATTTGATTTAAGCGAAAAGACAGAACTAAAAGTAGGCCACTTGCTTTTGTGAAGTAGTAATTGGATATACTCGTACAATGTAAGATCATCAAACGTTTTGCTTGCTTCCTTGCTAATGAAATGTTCTTTAAAAGCTTGTGCTGCAAAATCTTTATTTATTTTGCTGTTGTTGTAGAGATTAAGATAGTGGCTGAGAGCATTTTGAAATTTTTTGCGATTTTCTCCATCCGCTAGCTCTTCTATAATATCCTTTAATGCAGTCTTGCCAGTATCATCTGCTCCCACTAAAAAGGCTGTCTGAATAAAATCTTTCAACGTACTTTCAATGTCCTCGACATACATCATGTCTTCTGCACGCCGTCTAAAATATTCAGTTGTATCAAAGCTTGTTACAATTCCGATCAACTTGCGGTCATTATTAACAATAAGCACAGCATATGTATTCTTTAAGTCATCAAGCAGATCAAATAAATTCTCATCAAGACTATATTCATCCACCTTTATAAGGGCATGAGAAACTTGAAGATCAGGTAATGAAACGCCAAAGTTATTAAGTGCTCGTAAAATTGAACTGCTTGTGACAATGCCTAAAGGTTTTTGATTGTCATCGACAACAGGAAGTTGGCTAAAGTCGTGTTCTATCATTGCCTCTAATGCGTGTTTAGCCGTTTCTTGTGGTGATATTGTCACTGGGTCCTGATGACCTTCAATTAATTGCTCTACGGTAAATAACATAGTTCCTTCCAATCTTTCCTATTTATTTCCTATCCTTGATACTCTTCCATCAACCCCGCTTCTTGCAGCAGCATTTTGAGCTTATCCTCGGCGGCGTATGCTTCGTCTAAGGCTGTTTTGAGGTTGGCGATAGCTTCGGCTACGCTGCTGGTTTCTTCTTTGGCGATGGCTTCAATGTAGCGTGGGATATTCAAATTCCAGTCGTTGTGGGCGATCTCCTGGAGCGTAACGACTTTGGCGATGCCTGCTTTGTCTGCGTATTCTTTATATACAGTGAAAATCTGGTCAACGTGTTCGGGGAGCAGGATATTCTGGTTGCGCCCCTTTTTGAAATGTTTAGAGGCGTCGATGATGAGGACACGCCCCTGCTGCTCTACCGCTTTCTGGTTGCGGAAGATGAGGATGCAAGCAGCCAATCCGGTGCCGTAAAAGAGGGTGGGGCCGAGGCCAATGACGGCTTCTAGCAGGTCCATCTCGATGATTTGGCGGCGGATTTCGCCTTCGACGCCCATGCGGAAGAGGGTGCCGTGTGGGAGTACAACGGCCATGCGTCCACTATGAGGTGCCATAGATGTAATCATGTGCTGTACCCAGGCAAAGTCACCACTGGTACGCGGTGGCACACCTGCGATGTTACGCCCATAGGGGTCATTAAGCCAGAGGTCTTCGCCCCAACGTTCAAGGGAGAAGGGAGGATTAGCGATAACACAATCGAAGGTAGCGAGGCGATCACCCTCAAAGAAGGCAGGTTGACGCAATGTGTCGCCACGCACGATCTGGAAATCTTCGATGCCATGCAGGAAGAGATTGATGCGTGCGATACCGGAGGTGGTCAGGTTCTTTTCTTGTCCATAGAGTTTGCCCCAGAGTGTCTTCGCATTGCCACCGGAGGAACGAACGTGGTGGACGGATTCGAGGAGCATGCCACCTGTACCGCAGGCAGGATCATAGATGGTTTCGCCTTCTCGTGGATCGAGCATACGAATCATGAGTGAGACAATACTGCGTGGTGTGTAGAACTCACCCGCTTTCTTGTTTGTTGCATCAGCGAACTTCTTGATGAGATACTCGTATGCCTGACCAAGTACGTCAGAGTCAACGTTGCTATTCGAGAGGGGGAGATACGAGAAGTGGTCGATCAGGTTGATGAGCAGCTCATCTGAAAGGCGTTCTTTGTTTGTCCATTGTGCATCACCGAATATCCCGTACAGAGTACGTTGGTTGGCCTTCTCTATTTCACGCATAGCGTGCTGTAGTGCCTGCCCAACATTCGTTGTATGTGCACGAATATCGCGCCAGTGACAGCCGAGTGGAATCTGGAAACGGTGATTTTCGGGGAATTGTGCATACTCCTGATCACCACTAGATTCCGCGAGGGCTGACGCGGTCTCTTCATCATACACATCAGAGATGCGCTTGAAGAAAAGTAGAGGGAAGATGTACGTCTTAAAATCAGCCGCGTCAACAGGTCCGCGTAGAATGTTGGCAGCCTCCCAAAGATGGGATTCTAATGTCGAGAGATCAAGAGTAGTAGTAAACGCATCACCCTGCCCCTGGTGAGGGACGATAGAGAACGCTAATTGAGTATTTTTTGTCTTCATCTTAATGATCACATAATTTCTACAAAGTAGTAAAGGTAATAGTCCAAGTAGCGAGATTATACTACATCTCTTATAAGAAACACAGCCTCTTGTTTTTGATATTTGTAGGAGTGTCCCTTTGTGGGCACCCTTGGATGTTTGTCTCCTTTAAAGCCTTCCCACGCGTATCAGAGGTAGCGTTACCGCATGCAGAGAGGACGACAGGAGGAACATGATGGATATTGGCACACCTTTGGGCCTGGGTTTTGCCTCAGGCATCAATGCCTACTTCCCACTGCTTGCTTTTGCCATATCAGCACGTTGGTTCCACATGTACACAGTGAATCCGAATTTCGCTTTCATCACCAGTGATTGGTTTCTCATCGCACTGGTCCTGCTAACCCTCCTAGACTTTGTCGCAGATAAAATACCCCTTATTGATCATACATGGGATGCGACTCATACCTTCGTACGCCCCCTTGCAGGAGCATTGGTTGCTGCCAGCAGCAATCACGTGGCACTACCATTTAGCACAGCCTCGATCAGTAGTCACGTGTTGGGAACGGTGAGCGTCACTCAGGGCGACATACGTATTACAGGGGTAGGGCTACTGGTGATCGCGCTTCTCGGGGGAATACTGGCGGCGATGAGCCATGGGGCTAAAGCAACAACGAGACTTGTTTCTACGTTTGCCACTGTCGGTGTCCTAAATATCGTACTGAGCATTGGCGAGGACATCCTCGTCGTGATCGCAACGCTCTTCTCGCTCTTTGTTCCAGCCATCATGCTCATCTTACTGGTGCTCTTCCTTCTCATATGTGGCCCACTCATATTCCGGGTCTGGAGCCGTCGTCACAGTCCCTTTAGACGCCTCTAAGAACATCCTTACCTCTACAGCAGGAATTCCTGTTTCCCGTAGTGTTTTGCCATGTTGAATGATACGCCTCTACATGATGATTGGAGTTTCATAGGAACGCCAATAAGCCTGGGCACAAAAAAGAAGACCAACATACGTACTGGCCTTCTTCTTGCATCGCTGCTTTACCATAGATATTCAGCAGTCGTTTCTCTTCTGAGCATCTATAGCGCGAGACGACTACTTCTAATACCTATTTCCACCACTTGGACGACGATCCCCACTACCACGTTGCTGACGCTCTTGCGCTTCATTCACAACAATGGTCCGACCGTTTATAGAAGCATTGTTAAGTGCATTCATAGCTGCTTGCGCTTCTTGAACGTTACTCATCTCAACAAAGCCGAAGCCTTTACTGCTTCCCGTCTCACGGTCCATGATGATCGTGGCAGAAAGGACCTGACCATGTTGTCCGAAAAGATCAGTAAGGTCTTGTTCTGTTGTTTGATAGGAGAGTTTTCCTACGTATAATCTCAATCTGTACTTCTTTCAAGAGCTACATCAAGACACCTGATGCTATCAGTGAAAAATATCTTTCTTCACATGTGATATGGCATCGGCTGATACTGCTCTAACTCTAATACGTACGAAAGCTCAAATAGTTGCATTATGGCTTTAGCACCCTGTTTACTGTGCCTTACTGCACTGTTTTCGTGTTTTTGTTGGTATTACGTGTATTGTCAGGAGTTGTACTGGTTGCCGTACCCATGGTCTTCTTCCTGACTGTTGCTCTCTTCGTCGCTGCTTTTCTCGTCGCAGAGGCACGCGTAGTTGTCTTACGTGCAGTAGTAGCCCGCGCACTTGTGGCCCGTTTCGTCGTTGTCGTACGCGCACGACTAGCGGTCTTTCTGCCTGTTGCTGCTGCTCCAGTCGTATCAGCAATAGTACCTTCGGTGCTGGTTGCCGTCTTCTTACGTGTCGATGTTGCACGGCGTGTCGTTTTTGCTGCGGCAGAGGTTCCATTCAAGCCATTGCTCCCAGGCTCTACATCTTCCGTAACACCCTCAGTCGCAGCAACCCTTCTACGACTTGTTGCAGAGGGGCTTTTCTTTGCTCCCTTTTGAGGGGTCGCCTCGGCATTACGTTGCGGGACGATTACCTCTTGATAACACACGGGTTCCTGCCCTGGTTTGGGAATAACCATGAGTCCACCACAGTTGGGACAGAGATCGGGAATGGGTTGCTCCCAAATGGCAAAGTTACAGGTCGGGTAGTTCGCACATCCATAAAATGTGCGCTTTTTCTGCCGCGTTTTGCGCTCAACCAGATCACCACCACAGGTGGGACACAACGCACCGGTTTTGTTGACCAGGGAGCGCTTGTACTCGCATTCTGGGAAACCTGAGCACGAGAGAAAACGCCCAAAGCGGCTTGTGCGAATCACGAGATTACGCCCACACACTGGACAAATCTCGTCTGTCTCTTCCACAGACTTCTGCACACGCTCCATTTCGGCTTCGGCCTTCTTCATGGTATCCTTAAAATTATCGTAAAAGGCGTGCAAAAACTCTATCCAAGAATAGCGTCCCTCTTCCACATCATCCAGTTTGCGCTCCATCTCAGCCGTGAAATGGATATCAACAATCTCAGGGAAATGCTTATTCATCATCTCATTGACGGTTTCGCCCAATTGTGTCGGCACAAAACGCCGCTGCTCCTGATCGACATATCCGCGATCCTGAATCGTGCTGATAATAGGGACATAAGTACTTGGACGCCCAATACCCTGCTCTTCAAGCTCTTTGATTAAGCTAGCCTCGGTGTAGCGAGGAGGTGGTTGTGTGAAGTGTTGTAGCGGCTTCAACTCATGCAAATCAAGCACCTCGTTTACCGACAACACAGGCAACTGTTTCTCATCTTCTTCACGCGGCCAAACGGCATAGAAGCCAGGGAATTTGAGATTCGAGCCGGTAGCGCGGAAAACGTATTGTTTCGCTACGATATCGACACGTACTGTATCGAAGACTGCTGGCGTCATGAAGCTCGCCACAAACCTACGCCAGATCAGGTTATAGAGTTTGAACTGATCGGGTGTCAGATAGGACTTGACGACCTGCGGCGCCAAACTAACATCGGTTGGGCGAATGGCTTCGTGCGCATCCTGTGTCGTAGCCTTGGCCTTCCCCGTCCGCCCTTGGCCGACATACAGCTGTCCATACTCTTGCCCGATATATTCTTTGACCTTCGCTTGTGCTTCGTCTGAGACACGAGTCGAGTCTGTACGCATATAGGTGATGAGACCTTGATGACCACGCGCACCCAGTTCGATACCTTCGTAGAGTTGCTGTGCCAAGCTCATCGTTTTCTTTGGCTTGAGATAGAGCCGTACAGATGCGTCCTGCTGCATGGTACTGGTCGTATAGGGCAGGTAGGGTTGGCGGCGTTGCTCGCGCTCTTCGTATTTCAAGACGCTATAGATCGCGCCTTGCAACTCTGCCATGATACTATCAGACTCTTCTTTCGAGGAAATCTTGATGCGCCCTTTTTCAGTCTTGGGAGCCTTATTACCATTTTGCGAAGCGGCGGCCTGTTCATCACCATTCTGAGTTTGCTCTTCGCTATTAAAGTCGGCTATATCCTTGAGACGAGTAATCAGCATAGCCTCGAAGCGTTGCACCTGCTTCTGTTTACTCAGGGTAGCAGTAATACTCCAATACTCCTCTGGCACGAAGGCACGAATCTCGGCCTCACGATCACACACGACACGCAGGGCTACCGACTGGACACGTCCGGCGCTCGTGCCGGACTGAATGCGCCGCCAGAGTAAGGGGCTAATTTTATAGCCAACAAGACGGTCAAGTACCCGCCGTGCCTGTTGTGCATTGAACAGGTCTTCATTAATAGCACGTGGCTTTTTAATCGCATCCTGTACAGCACTCTTGGTGATTTCGTTAAAAACGGCCCGCCGTGGATTCTGTAAATCCAGTAGGTATTTGAGCGACCATGCAATAAATTCGCCTTCGCGGTCAGGGTCAGGAGCTAAGTATACTTCGTCCGCACGTTTTGAGGCCGCCCTTAGCTCATCAATCAGTTTATCTTTTTTCTCAATGATTTCATATTTAGGCGCAAAGTCTTTGCGCGTGTTCACGCCAAGGCCCTTCTTGGGCAGGTCCATGATATGGCCCATCGAGGCACGCACCTCAAAGTCACGCCCCAGAAATTTCTCTATTGTTTTTGCCTTTGCCGGTGATTCCACAATCACCAATTTTTTTGCCATAAAACCATTCCCGCCCTTTACATTACTTACAAACCTGAGTATAGATAAGCACTTCGTCTCATCAGATAGAATAATAGCATACTTTGACAAGTACTTATCGAGACTACCCGTCAAAAAGAACACGCAACCAATTAAAAAAATTTCTTATGCAGCATAACACATGTTGGCAAGTCTTTCGTGTTGTAATGTTGTGTCAGAACCCTACCATGGATCAATTGCCTAATCTATTGCAAACAACTTCAGTTTTTTGTATATTTGATTATAGCCATATACATATTTTTATACGTTCTCATCTCTACAGAAACAGACAGGGGACATAAATCATGACCACCCCACTAACACTCATACCACCTATCATCAATGTGGCCGTGACGGGCCTCTTCGCAATGGTGGTATTGCGCCAATATCTCACACGTCATCGCTCCTATCAGCTCTATTGGACAATGGGCTTGCTCATGGCTTTTGTCGCAACGCTCGCCTATGTCTCTATGCTGATCACACATCCCGCAAGTTTGGCAGGTATACTCTTCTTCCGCCTCTACTATATCTTTGGCATCCTCTCCCCTGCTTGGCTCGGTCTGGGTAGCTTAGCCCTCATCAGCGGCACCCGTACTACGTATATCACTTTGACCATCCTCTACTTGCTCAGTGCCCTGGCAACCGTCTTGATTTTCTTTGCAAGTATAGACATGCAAAAGTTGAGCATCATTACCAATACTGGCACTGGCATTCTCCAACCCGGTCCTTGGCTTGTGCTTGTTATCGTTTTGAACACCTTTGGTGTCCTCGCAGTAGTCGGCGTTGCGGCCTATTCAGGATGGAAGATGCTACGCCGCCAATCCAGTATGAGCGGCTTATCAACCAGCAACATCCTACGCGCCAATGTACTCATCTTAGTTGGTGACCTGCTGAATGCCGCTGCTGGCACATTAGCACGAGGATTAGGCATCGATAGCTTCTTCTGGCTGATTATGGCTGTCGGTTGGAGCGTCTTCTTTGTCGGCGTCCTCTACGCCAGTCGGCGCCCACGTACTACAACAAACCAAGCACCAAAAAAGAACGTTGCGGAAACGGAGGAAACCCATCTTAGCCATACGCGCACACCCTGATGAAGCTGAATTTCTCTGCGGTGGCACGATAGCACGGCTGGCTATGGAGGGTTGTGTTATTCATTATCTTTTGGTGACTCATGGTGATAGCAGTAATCTGCTGGATTATGCTCTAGCGCTAGGAATCCGACGCTCTCCTTCACCTTCCTCGCCTATGCTCGTCCTCACATTGAAGCGAAAATCCTCATTCCACAACCTTGTGATCTGATCTAATATACTTTGGGGAAGTGTTTCTTGTGTGAGCACCTCTATATTACAGCTTGCATGACTCGCCTCTCTTATACCAGGAATTGTAGCTGCTATCGCGGGGTGACTAAGACAGAAACGTAAGGCGAATTGAGCTAAGGGAAGAGTAGGATCAACCAACGTCTTAACCATTTCAACCCTACGTAGCGTTTGTTGGAGAAGGTCTCCACGAAAAACACGTCGTCGCCAATCCTTCCGATGGAATTGCATCCCCGGTTGCCATTCTTCGGCTAATGCCCCAGATGCGAGTGGTGAACGTGCAATAATGCTCACTCGGTACTGTTGTGCTACTGGAAAGAGTCTTTCGGTAGCCCGCTGGTCAAGAATGGAATAAGGTGCCTCAATAATATGGACCCGTTCGGCCTCGATCACGCCGTTTGCCTCATCAGGTCTATGGTCACTGACCGAGATGCCATAAGAACGTATTTTGCCTTGTTGCTGGAGCCAACGCATGGTGTGATACCAGGAGAGTTCATTTGTCCAGGAAGGGCACCATGTTTGCAACAGGAGGCAATCAATGCTCTCTATTTGTAACCTGTGAAGACTCTCCTCCGCTTGAGTAATGATGTGTTCAGGAGTGAAGACGCTTTCAATGGGAGTCCCTGGCGCTGGTGCCCACTGATAGGCGAGAGGGTAGACTTTTGTGAGAACTGTCGCAGGTTTTCTTTGCTCTTGAAGCGCCTGAGCAACAAGCCTCTCCGCTCGTCCGCTACCGTACAAATACGCAGTATCTATCAGCAAACAACCCCCGTCTAGAGCTTGGTGTATTGCCGCCAGAGATTGTTCCTCTGGCTGTGGTCCCCACCCACCACCAATCGCCCATGTTCCGATACCAATACGACTGATAGGTAGATGCTCTTTTCCTAAAAAAGCAGAAGTCGATTCCATGACACATCTCACTTAGCAACTATTGCGGCTCCAAGCTTGCCCACAACAGGCTCGTTTTTCCATGTAGAGGATAGTAGTTTATCATGTATCTCACTTGCCCAATTGATATTACCAGCACTTCCAAGTGTTCGTGCTAGCTGTAATCCTTCAATTGCATACTCTACACAGACATCCGGTTCGTTGGCAGCTAAAAATGCCTCATCCTTGCGCTCCTGACGTAATAATACCAATGCATGACGTGCTACGGAAGTAGAAATGAGGTCGGGAGATTGAGCATCTTTAGCAAAGTCTAACGCGTCTCTAAAATATTTCTTAGCTCAGCTGTACTTGAAATCATCACGGGCCAGTGTTCCTACGAGTTGGTAGCTTTGAGAGAGAAGGCGAGCAATGCGTTTAATATCACCCCTGCCATCGTCGGCTAACTGCTCCAGTATCTCTATCTGCTCTAGCAACCCTTCTTCTGTTACATAATTTGAGGATGAATAATATGTTTGCCAACGTGATCGCACATCATCTTCAAGACTTTTAAGCATAGTTGGCTTAAGTTGTAAAGTGCTACGTTCAGACAGTCGTTTGAGCTTCTCGATATTCAATAAATTAGCAGGAATACCAAGAACAATAGCGAGAGCCTTTCTTCGATTAATATCTTGGATGTATTCCGTCTTTTCGATCTCCTGAACCCACCGCGTGCTCACACCCATAGCCTCAGCTAGTTGCTCTTGAGTCCAGCCATGAGGTCGATTCATCACTGCACAACGATAATATTTTACTATATTTCCGTGGTGACCGATAGCCTCATCCAGGGTTATCGATAATTTCGCCATGTTAATTCTCCCAAAAATACGAACTACCACTTTATATTTTGCAGTCCACTTCGTGGTATACCGCTTGCTATTATTTTACACTATCTCCTGTGAGATAGCGAGGTTCTCTAAAATCACATTTTAGAGATTACCCTTTAAAAAATATAGCTATCTATTGACGATTCATTCAAAGGAGGACGAAATGATGGTCTCTGTTCAGAATCATAGTGAAGTAGCCCGCCTCATGCAACAAATCACTGACGAATATGAGGCAACGCAACGTGTCCTCTCAGGGGCAGCAATCACGGCAACCCACGAGTTCATTACAGCACGTATGGAGAACATTGGGCGTTGCCATGAAGAACTTAAAGAGTTGATAGGAGAGACAAATGCCATTATGTTGGTGGCCCAAAGCTTGGAAGGAGTACACCCATGATCGAAACACAGCAAACCCAACCACTGTCACGCTTTGCTCGTGCTGATGCATCAGAGACCGAGACACCACAGATGTATTATCAACACCTCAAAGCTGTCTCCAATGCCACGGGCGTTCGCTTGCTCTTTGTCTATCTTTCTCAGCAACATCATCGGACTGATCGTCCACGACCACGTTTCTACAAGACCCGCTGGTTTCGTGAAGGGAGATAAGACATGGGGCGTTTACGTTGGAATGCCACCGCACACGGCTGGTTTGGCTCCAATGACGAGATGTCTGTCTTTGTGCATGAGGATATCTACGAGCAGCATATGAAAGCGTATTTGTTGGCACAAGGGATTGATTATAAGTCGCATTCCCAGTATCTGCAACCCGCAGAGCAAGCGTGGCAGAAGCAGTGTGAGGCCGTGTGTACATTTCAGGCGAATCTCGACTATTGGCTAGCCCACCAAAGTATAGATGTCAACATCCATGTATGGGCAGACGAGATAAAGAAATAAATAACTTATGCATATCACATACAGGAGGTGCAAGCACCTCCTGTATGTGATATGCATAAGTTATTTATTTACCCTGCCTGTAACTCTCCAAGTGTGACATTGATGGTCAATTGCTGGGTACCACGCACCACCTTCACCGAAGCTGTATCGCCAGGATTCTTGGTTGCCAGAGCATCACCAAGTGACGAGATATCGTTCACAGCCGTATTGTCAACCTGCACAATCACATCACCGACCTTGAGTCCAGCACGTTCGGCAGCGCCACTGCTCACTAAACTGGCAATCAAAGCGCCATGATCGACAGAGAGATTATTCTGTGCCTGGATATTCTGGTCCACTGAGACCACTTGCACACCCAGAGCCGCACGTCCAGTATGTTGGACACTACCATTTGCGATAATCTGTGGCACGATCAACTTGACACGGTTCGAGGGAATGGCAAAACCCACACCACTCGCAGGCGTATTGAACTCAGGGTCAATCGCAGTCAGTGTAGGAATACCAACCAGCTCTCCCTGTAGATTTACCAATGCACCACCGCTATTGCCAGGATTGATCGCGGCATCCGTCTGAATAGCATCAGGGATAGTTGCGCCACCCTGTCCCTCTGAAACAGTACGATTTAAGGCACTCACAATACCATTCGTGACAGTCTGCGTAATACCCAGAGGATTGCCAATCGCCAGCACATCTTGCCCTACTTTGAGAGCAGAGGAATCACCAATTGTCGCAACTGTCATATTAGCAGGAGGATTGATCTTGATAACCGCTAGGTCATCAGTTGGGTCAGTTCCTGTTAGTTGAGCATTTAACTTGGCGCCATTATTCAGCACAACCTGAATAGTCTGTGCCCCATTCACGACGTGGTTGTTGGTCACGATATAGCCACGATTGTCGATAATCACGCCCGAACCAATGCCACCACCACGTGCAGTAGTGACGTTGACTTGCACCACGGCAGGTTTCACCTTCGCAATCACGGCTTCACGCACAGTTTGCAAGTTACCATTATTGAGCGCTGGCACTGTTGCTTGCGGATTCGTACTTGGCTGTAACGTCCCCACACTGGACCCGGTACCAGAGGACGTACTACCATGCCCAAACTCCCAGCCAGCGCCAAACAAAAGGGCGCCAAAAAGGACAGCAAGCAGCAACGTAATAGCCACCGTCCGGCCCGTGCGTGAGCGTGCCGGAGTTGGCGGTACAGGTCTATTATAGGGTGAGACTTGCCATTGTTCAGGTTGTTGTGGCCCTGATTGAGGCATAGACTGCGGTACAGATTGTGGCATAGGTTGATATGGCAGCGTTGCCTGATTATACACGCGCTGATCATTATCGTCATTCGGATAGAACATAATTAGAAACCTCCCAGGTTCTCTTCTCCAACGTTTTTCTTTTCGTACTTACTACACGTATAAGTACCATCTATGGATAACTATAGCGCAACGACATGAGGAAAGTCACAAAGAATTGTAAAAAGTTTGTACGAGTACGAGAAAGGGCACCCGCAAGGGGATGCCCCTACAATGAGACGAACGCGTCATCGTAATACCGTCTCATTGTAGGGGCATCCCCTTGCGGGTGCCCTGTTTTTTTCTGTTTTCACAGAAAAAACTTGCTCATATCTACCGATCATGAGATAATGAGACCCAAATAGAAGCGGGAGCAAACAATCGTGACATCTAACGAGGAACCTAGACAATTACGCCCACAAATCGATGTGTTCTCTCCATTGCAGGACATAAGCACAGCGGATGAGCCAGAGGATCAGCGTAGTAAGCAGAAAGCGCGACAACATAGACAGGAGATGTCCGTCATGGATCAGCAAACCACACATAAGGCATTGCTTGATCTCATTGAGCAGCAGATCACCGATGAAGCAGCATATAGTGACCTTGCATACGCCTTTGATCAACAAGGCCAACATGAAAGCATGGAACAGGTAGCTACCTATCTGTTGCACATCAATCCGAGTTCGGCACAAGGGCTAGTATTAAGGGCACGCGCATTACAAAAGCTGAATCGTCTCTCCGAGGCCACCATTGCGAACGACCAAGCGCTTCTGCTCGACACCAATCTGCCCTTGGCCTGGATTAACCGTAGTGGCCTGCACCTCCTACAACAAAAGTTTCCTGAAGCGATGCGTAGCTCTCAGCGAGCTATCGAGCTAGCCCCTGATGATGCACGTGCATGGACAAATAGAGGCATGGCCCTACTCAACTCCAATCGCCTTACCGAGAGCTTGAACGCCTTCACCAGCGCGTTACACTACGACCCCAATTCGCTCCTGGCACTGCAAATGAAGGGCGAGATATTGTCCAGAATGGGACGCATGAGCGAGGTGATTCCCATCATGCGGCAAGCATTAACACTCAATCCCACTGACCTTGCCTCACTCACCTTGGCAGCACAAGTATTGCGTGCCTTGGAACTCTACGAAGCACTCATCGAGGTAACACAGGAACTCATCAAACTTGTTCCCGATAATATCTTTGCCTGGGAAAACTATGTACGCGGCTTACGCGGCACAGGCAATTATCAGCCAGCCAACGTGGCCCTCGACCATGCCTTGGAGCTTGATCCAGACAACGTGCGTTTTCTCACTATGAAGGCCGATACACTCTATCGCCTACAGCGCTACCGCGAGGCTGCCAGTTTCGCTCAACACGCCCTAAAACTCGCCCCCGATTATCCGCCTGCCCACAGAGTTCACGACAAATCCGTGAAATTGATGTATCAACACAAAAGGAAGAAGTAAAGAACAAATAAATGGACTGGATATACATGCGCCGACGGCGCATGTATATCCAGTCCATTTATTTGTTCCTGAAGCCTAACAGCGACCCGAAACTACGAATACGTTCAAGCTCCGCATCAATATGTGTACTTGCCACTGGATTATCTACTCCATAAAGTATCCGCACCTGTCGTTCAATTTTACTATCAACATTTGAGTCAGGAGGCTTCCCACTTACCACAATACTATCTACCAAATCGGCAATCTTGTTGTGTAAATAGAATTGTCTCACATCGCTAAAGTCAATCTCTCGGACAGGAAGGCCCATGATGGTATCCTGAGTCATATACGGAAAACTCTTCCATTCGATATCGCCCAATGACTTATAATAGTAGTACAACATCATACGCGAGTTGAGCACACCCAATATATAACTCAGGCGCATCTGTTGTTGGTTCTGGGGGCGATCTTGTTTCAACTTGAAAATAAAGACGACTTGATTGGTATAAGCACCTGACTTATCAATAGTAGCATAGATACCACGCCCAGTTTTGCGCACCAAGAGTTTTTCACCAGCATACAAATCTGGCGCTTTATAGCGAACATACATCCCCTTAGTCAAGTCTAGATAGCACACAGTAAGCACCTGATAGCGGTTAAGATGCTCACCCACAATGATTGGCTGTGTACAATTCCCCATTGGCACAGACGTAATTATGGTCGCGTGCTGGCACATTTCATAGTCAATGCGCTTAGCACATGCAGGATTTCCACAGGTCCCCTCTGCATAAGAACCATTTTTCTGCTTCCGGGGAATATTTTGCCAGCCACCACAAACAGAACACGCTAGAATTGCACCCGTCTTCGATACTTCTACGCCGCGTCCAGTAGTAAGCACATTCCGCCAGTTCAGTGCGTATTGTTCAATACAGCGCAGAATCTGCTCATCTTCATCGCTGGTAAATAAATCAAAGACCTTACCTTTATTGTGCATGAAACGGCGTTGTGTAATAGATATTCCACTCGTATTTAATAATGCCTGAATAGGAGAAAGGTGCCCACAAGATGGCACGGTGTTAGTGTTAGCGGCAGGGCATCCGCAAGGGGATGCTCCTACAATGAGACGAGGGCGACACCGAGTATCCCGTCTCATTGTAGGAGCATCCCCTTGCGGGTGCCCTGCCGCTAACAAGATATCATGTCGCTCTTGTTTGACGACAATCCGACATTGTACACGGTGATCAACCGCCGTCTGCTCGTTGCACGTAGCAGAAAACACCACTGCGCCACGAAACACACCCTCAAACACACCCTCGCCCAGCTTGATAATAGTATCAAGCTGATAAGAACGTAGTAGATACTCACGCAAAGACGTATGTTCTGGGAGGTGCAATATACTATCAGGAACGACAAACCCTAGCATGTCACCCCGATGCAAACAACGTGTCGCACGCTCAATACACAATTCATAAGAATCATACTGACCTCTAGCTAATGCAAACCCACTCAGACATTCCTTCGTATAAGAGGACATATCAGCACCCCACGGAGGATTACCCAGCATAATGCGCACCTGCGGACCCTCACCTAGCAACGCATCAATATCAATCGACACATCCAGGGCATCAGCAACCACAATATTGCGTCGAAACGTCGTAGGGACCAGCTTTAGCGCGTCCGCGTGCGATTTATCGCAACGTGTCTTGCCCCTCAATGCACCATGCGATAAAT
>JRHI01000306.1_pt1 | contig 55298 bp, 47 predicted proteins | sample 215371 | NCBI WGS metagenome assembly JRHI01 (sample SAMN02929681, study PRJNA255918) | sediment metagenome | biome: cave system; feature: Ice Cave; material: Sediment; isolation source: sediment from deep within a dark volcanic ice cave with no known source of... ...
TTCATTCTTGTAATAGAGGTGCAGGGGCCGCAGCCCTTGCCGGGGTCTGGGGTGTCCCCAGAAATTTCCTTTTTTTCTTTTCGCCGCCTGCGGCGGCTCTTAAATAAAACATAAAAAATGACAAAAACACAACACACCAAAACAACTCAAAACCGACCCGCAACGCTGCAAGAACAACTGCACATAATCCTGGCAGCCAGTTCAGACGGCATAGCCCTCATCGACGCCAACAACCACATCATCGAAGTCAATAACACCTTCAGCGGAATCTTTGGCATCGATCCCTCTCGGCTAATAGGCATGGACTCTATAAATCTCCTCTACCACAAAAACAACAACGCGCATGCAGCAGAGCACTCCCCTGACCATTCCTTCACCATACAGCAATCGCTGCAACAGCGCCAGGCTCTACCCTATCTAGAGATTGATCTCAACATCAAGGGCCAGCCGCGATCAATTGGCCTGTCCATCACCCCACTTGCTACAGCCAGCCAACCACTCAGCCTGCTCATAGTGCGGGATATAACCGCCATTCGCGATACCGCTCGTTTGAAGTCGAACTTCCTCTCCATGATAACCCATGAACTGCGTTCGCCACTCAACTCCATTCATGGTTACCTCGACCTGGCCTTAGCCGGCATGGGCGGAGACCTCAACGAACAGCAGCGAGAATTCGTGCAGCGCGCCCGTTCCAGTAGTGAGCACCTCTACGCCCTCATCGAAGATTTATTGCTGATATCGCGTGCCGACTCAGGCCAGGCTCGTTTGACTCGTGCCCTCGTCAGCTTGCAAGAAATAGTCGCGAACGCCATCGAAGAATTAGAACTAACGGCAACAGACAACGCTATTGCCATCATCGTCGACGTCCCCCACGATTTCCCCCCCATATATGCCGACGCGGTTCGCATGCAGCAGGTATTGCGAAACCTCATCAGTAATGCCCTGCGCTTCACGCCTTCCGGTGGCACCGTCACCATCTCAGCAACCAGCACAGATCAACTGGACAATGACGAAACAGATCCCTTGCTCTCTGGAGAGGAAAGCAAATTGCTCAAATTAGAGGTAAGCGACACAGGTCCCGGTATCGCCCCAGAGCAGCAGCAGCGCATTTTTGAACGCTTCTACCAGATCCCTCAACCAACCTCTGGCCGCACCAATGGCCTCGGCCTTGGTCTCGCCATCGTCAAAATGATCGTCGAACTGCACGGCGGCCAGGTCAACGTTACCAGCACCCAGGAACAACCGCAGCACGGCAGCACCTTCACCTGCCTACTCCCCTGCCTACTCGCCTAACCTTGAGAAGCCTGTTCATCCGTAGGGGCGGGGGTGGCGTGGTTCGATGGGGGTGGACGCTTGCGTCGCCCTCGTCCTGTTCACACCTGAGAACCTCACGCCCCTACCAGTATGAAGCAGCTTCCCAGGCACCATCACAAGAAACCTACCCGTGAAAGACTCTGTTGGCGAATGACACAATCAATGGAATCGCGGCTGTTTGAGCCCAAAAACCATCAGGTAGAAGACGCAAGAAGCGGCAAAAACGGCCTGGATTTGTCCCCTTTCCAGTATTTCTTGCATTCGCCAACATCCGTGGCATCCCACAATTCCATATGCTATAATCAGTATATTACGTAACTGGTAACTCTGCCCAATAGCAAGAAACAGAGGAGAAAAAGCAGCCATGCTAGAAACCTTAAGCCTCTTCCTGGGAATCTGGCTACTATTTCTACTCTTAGCAATTTACTACCTATCACAGTCCCCCAACGGGACCATAGGCCGTCATTTTCGTGATTCCGTCAGCGAACATCTCTCTGCCGAGAGCCGCGCTAAAGTGCTGCTGCGCGAAATGTTATCAGAGCACCAGTACCAGCAATTGATCAAATTCGGCTACCTCGAAGTAGCAAGCCCGACCTTTGACAACCGCATCTACCGCATTCCTGGCTCCGGCGGACTCGTCAAAGTCTACGAGCGAGGCTGTGCCGTCATGGAACTCTGCCTCCAACCCGCCGAACCCCTCCCCGATGGTGATGTCGTCGTCATGCACAAACTCATGATCGAAGGCAACGAACAGGAATATTTACAAAAAGCCAACCATTTCGCCCCTGGCATCATCTCACTCCGCTGCCAACACCTCTAACCCCTCATACAGTGGGGGATATGGCTTTGAGGGGTAGGTATTTCATCAACCAGCCAGGGAAGCGGCTTCGTCCCGTAGGGGCGGGGGTGGAGGATGTGTGGGGGGAGGACGCTTGCGTCGCCCCCGTTCCCTGTCGCTCTCACCCTCAAAGGGCGACGCAAGCGTCCCCACTCCTCACCTCTCCACCCCCCGCCCCTACGAAAACGGCGGGCCCCTTCCCAAATACCTACCCCTGAAAGGGGCTGGGGCGCGGTCTCGCCTGGCCATCACCCTGACCCCGCCACCCCAAACCCACTTATTGAGACACAACAACCGCCTCCGACACCGCACCCGGCGTCCCGCTACTCCTGAGACGAAGCACTAAAGCACAGACATAGAATATAATCACCGGTATAAGGAGCAAGCGATACCCAAACAACATGCTGAAGTACTCCATTCCGCCTCCAACCATGATGCCGAGCAGGTTTGAGGCGAAGGCAATATCCGCCGTTTCACTATCGCGAAACGAATTCGTGAAGATAATGTTGGCCAGAAACACTGGCGCGAAAGCTAGTACGCTTGCGAGCATATACCTGAGGATGGGGTTGCTCAGCAGCAGCGCGTCGGGCGGCAAGAGTATATTCAGTAGGAGTACCGCGAACAGCAACAGGTAAAACACGCTAATGCGCTTGAACTTAAAGCGTCTGTTTACCAGGATCGCCAGCAGCACGCTGCTGAGGATAGCGAAAAAGACCAGCGAGTTGACCAGCCAGGTGCTGCCGAAGAGGAGCGAGAAAGTGGTCAGGCTTTTGACTTCAAGCAGCATAAAGGCCATGCCCAGGAAGAACATATGCCAGTCAAAGCGGCGCAGCGTCTTGCGCGGCGCGAACGTCACTATGCCAAGCAGAGCATAGAGCGCAACCATAGCGAGGCCGAGGATGTAAATGGTCGGGAAACTCCGATCTGGCAGGTAGAGGAACGGCCAGTCATCGGTTGCCGGTGTAGTTGGCGTCAAGGGATAATATCCCTGACCGAGAATGCGCAGTTGGGTGGAACCCGCGGGCACAGGCTGCTCGTGATAGGTGCCAAACTCACCCTGCGGCAGCGTTGCCAGGCGCGGCCCCGCTATAATCGCCGCGGCGCGTCCCGAGCCACCGTAGGTCGTCACAAGCGGCCGCTGATTGAAGACATTGCCCACCATATTAGACAGTTTCTGAACCAGCCAGTCCTGTCGATAATAATTGTACAGCACAAGCACACCATTACTGGTCAGGTGCGTCCGCGCAGTCGCGAGCGCGTTCTGCGTGAGCAGGAAACTTTCAAGACGCAAACTGGTGTTGTTCGAGGTGAGCGTCAGTGAATCGGGCAAAGCGAAAATAATCAGATCGTAGTGCTCGGTAGTATTCTGCAAGAAACTGCGACCATCATTGATGACGACATGAACGCGCGGGCTGTGGTAGGGTTGATCCGGGTTGTACTGAGCGCCTAATTGCTGGATGGTGGGATCAATCTCTACCGCTGTGATCGAATCGACGCCATACGCCAGAGCGGTCGCGGTGTCAGATCCAGTTCCGGCTCCCAGAATCAGCGCGTGATGGAACGACCCGCTGCCAAATATCCGGTATACCTCCTTGTAGAACGGCTCCCTGTACTGCCAGGGAATCATCGCCTGGTGCCCGGCTTCGTTGACATCGACAATGTAACCTTTGGGAGCGGCAGGATGTAGGATGATTTTATAGTACGGGGACCAGTATGCGCCGACCTGGAGCTGGCCAACTTCGATGAGCGTGGCAGCCAGCACGACTGCTACTAATAACACCGTGCGTTTCGCGCTGAGCAGCAACAGCAGGACACTCAGGATGCAGAACCAGGCCAGCGGGGGCAGAGAGAAATAGGACATAACGGAGAAGGTAGCGATGCCCGCCAGGCTGCCGATGATATCATAGGTGTACGCGGTGAGCGGATTTAACTGAGCGAACAACCTGCCAAAGGAACGAGCTAGGGGAATAAAGCAGAGCGTCACCATACCGAAAATGAGTGGCAACACCAGAAAGTTTTCCGCCGGTATGCTCTGCTGGTCGGCCATGCCGAAGTAGAGAACCTGCGTTGAACTGATGAGCAGTTGAAATTTTGTTTTTGCGATGATTACGACCAGTAGCGCCAGCAGTACCGGGAATGGGGGAAACCAGAAACGCTCGCGGCGCGCTGAGAGCATACCGAGGCCAATACCCAGGAAAGAAGCCAGCAGGAGAAAGTTGTTAAAATAACTCAGGTAGCGTACGTAAGACGGAATCCAGCGAATGCAGAGCAGTTCGAAGAAGAGCATCGCGAAGGAAACGAGAAAAGTGCGTGCTCGCTTATCAGTGATGAAACCTTGTTCAGGTGTAAACCAATCCAGGTAAGCAAACAGGACCGCGCTTAATTGCTTCAGCCGTTCAACAAACGATGCCCCGTTCGTTGCTAACGAGCTATCTTTCATGATAGCACCTTTCTATTAGATGTTTGCCATCCGCCAAATCCGCCACAGCCATCACGGTCGCCACAGTTGCCAGCGATTCCTATCCCGAAATATGCTTCCGTCCATGCTCAGCAATGCAGTTGGCAAGTAGTTTATGCAAGGGTTTCCAACGAGCGCGTTGTTAACGGGCATATTGTACCCATGGTATGTAATGAGCGTCAAGTTAAACTTGAGGCGTTCTGATGTTTTGTTAGCAGGCTTTTGCTATCTGAGACTGCTATTTGACCTTTCTCGATGCTCATCAGGACAAGGTCAACTTTCTTCCAGAGTATCAGCTAAACTCCGCTTGTCATCAAAGCTAACTGAATATATAAGGCATGGTTCAAACGAATGTGACAATTATTCATCTGACGACTTCACCGTGAGATGGCCTCTAGCAAGACTCGAAGCATTTTTTTCGAGATTGTTAGATCGTTCAATTGTCACATTGTGTTACGCGTAAAATGAACCTTGCCTAGGGGTTAAATGACCTATTTAACTTGGGTCTCGGCAAGATAGGTTTTTCTTCTGAAAAATTTGGGCTGGAAACGTCTCCTGCTCTTCCTGGAAACTGAGGTTCCTCAGCCTCATTATGTTGGATAGCACCAGGAAAGACAGGAGGTGTTTTCGGTTTATTTCTGCCCCTATTTATACCTTCCAGTAGCACTTTACGAGCCGCCTGCTCACTTAAGCTTACAAGATTAATGTAAACGATTTGCGGCCATATACCTTCCAGTTCTTGTCTGCATTCATGCACCATTATCGGCAATAAAATGCCCTGCGTTCCTTTAGGGTCTCGTTTAAAAGCAGCAGCCCATTCAGCTTGAGTAAAGTCAGCGTTCAAATAACTGGAAGACAGAACTGCTATGGTTCTTTCGGCTTTTTCGGTAACTTGCTGCATCTTGTGAATAAAATTTTCACCTGGCCGAAAATCCCAGACTTGGAGTACAACTGAGAAGCCTGCTTCTTCTAATTGCCAGGCTATCCATTCTGCCCATTCCTTATCCGCACTGTTATAACTTATAAAGAAGTTTATTGAAGAGCTAGCTACTTTTCTTGTCTCATCTGCCATTTTTACCCCCAACGGTAAGCATCATTTATAATATTGTAACCACGCCAGTATAGCTTACATGACACGGTCATGCAATTTTTTTACGTAGCATATTCAGTCGAAGACGGAAGAGCACATCGAATAACTCATAATATCAACTCAGTTATTTCCGCTTGCTCGGCTCACTAGCAGTTATGTCACGAATTGCCTTTTCTCTGATGATAATACAATATAGAGAATCTTCTATTTATTATATTACGTGGTTGTGCTCCAAAAGTACTATATATTGAAATATACTTGTGATTCTGAAACAGGTGTGCTAATATTACAAAAATTGGCAGTGTCTAGAGATGATTGCTAAATAACTCATCCGCCAATAATTAAATTACTAGAAGGAAGAACGGATTATGGCAGACCCTAGAGCGTTCATCAGCTTTGATTTCGACCACGATGAGGATCAGAAAATTCTTTTCATCGGCCAAAGTAAGCATTCAAAAACACCTTTCAACTTTGAGGACTGGCATTCAAAAACTGTCTTGGCTCAAAGTAGGTGGGAAGAAATTATTGATGACAAAATTAACAGATGCCACATGCTCATTGTTCTGGTTGGTAAATATATGGCTAGTGCGCGAGGAGTGGCAAAAGAAATCAAAATGGCAAAAGATCATGATGTTCCGATTTTCGGTGTTTATCTGCCAGGAGCCAATAGTTTAAGTAACCTTCCTGAAGGACTGGCAAGAAACCGTACTATTGCCTGGACATGGCCAAACGTAGCTGCTGCTGTAGATCAGATGATGAAAGAAGGGAAAAACAAATCGGCTAAAAGTTTTTTTTAACCAAACTCGGCAATTTTTTATCCAAACCCGGAGGGACCCCCTTTAAAAATGCGAAAAGCTCTCGTAGTCGGCATAAACAATTATCCAAACGCTCCGTTAAACGGGTGCGTAAACGACGCAAATAAGATTACAGCTTTACTCAGAAAGCACGAAAACAGGTCTCGTAACTTCGATTGTAGAGTGTGTCAATAGCGGTTTTGAATTGATCCGCTTTTAGCGTTTTCAAATTGACCCACAGTACCTACCCAACTGAAGCTGACCCACTCTCTTTCATTCCTACTTTCCTGCTGCTATCGCTTTCCTGGCAGCCACACGCTCTTTCATTCTGAAGCTCTTCCCGCTGACCGAAATCACCTCAGCATGATGAAGGAGGCGATCCAAGAGCGCTGCTGCCACAATCTCGTCATTGAGGAGGGAACCCCATTCGGCAAAGCTGGTATTGGAAGTCAGGATGATCGATCCTTTCTCATAGCGATCTCGCACCAGTTCAAAAAAGGAGTGAGACTGCTCTGCTGTTAGCCTGGTGTATCCGATCTCATCAATCACGAGCACACGAGGGGTCAGATAGCGGCGGAGTCTCTGTCTCCTCAAACTGGGATGAGGGACACTGGCCACGTCCTCGGCGAAACTGGACAAGGTCGTAAACAAGACGGAATAATCTGCCTCCAGTGCTTTCACAGCCAGCGAAACGGCCAAGTGTGTTTTTCCCACACCAGGCGGTCCCAAAAACACGACATTGCTGGTGGTTTTGACAAAGGAGAGATCAGCCAGTTCCCACACCTGCCGCTCATCAATCGAAGGCTGAAAGGTGAAATCAAATGCTTCAAGCGTTTTGTGCGTCGGCAGTTTTGCGGCTTTGAGTCGTTTCTGTTGAGCGGTGAGTTTGCGTGCTTCCACCTCCATCAAGAGCACGCGTCGCAGAAAGGCATCATAGGTTAAACCGTGTATCCTGGCTTGCTCATACAGGTCTGGCAACCCCTTTTCCACATACTTGAGATTGAGTGCTTTCAGTAAGGTATTCATTTGCTCACCTCGACTTCAAAGAGCTGGTCATACTCACAAAGGGCTCGAATGGTGACAGTTGGAGCCTTCACCTGATGTCCCAGTGGTTTTTCGGTGTGTCGCAGCGACGGTGCTGGAGCCACATCACGAAACTGATCAGGATGGATGACCATCTCTTGAGAACGAGCTCGCTTCTGCACGGTCGCAATGAGCAGACCTTGGTGAAAGATCCTCAATTCGCGCTTTCGTTCGCGAACCAGAACCACGGCTCCCGCCACTGGTGGGTTCGATGGTAAACCATACAAAACGCCATCATAGGAAATGAAGCCATCCCAACTCACGCGGCGCTCTTCGCTGCCAAAGCGTTCCCAGGCATAGTCTTGCGGCAATGAGCGTAACTGTTCTTCTGCCCACAGATCCATCGGCATTTTCCCCGTGGTTCGATGGACTTTTTGATTGAGCCGATCACACCATTGGGTGGCCTGTGCATTGAGATCATCAATGTCAGTAAAGTGCACGCCCGGCCAAAAGCCGTATTTGATCACCCCGACACTGCGTTCCACTTTGCCTTTGGTCTGAGGTTTGAACGGCTTACAGACACGCGGTGCCACTCCAAGGGAAGCCATAAAATCGGCAAAGAGTGGGTTCCACTTTGGGCCAGTGTCTTCCATGTCTAAGAACACGCTTTTCATACGATCGGTCAAGGCGGCTTTGGGCAACCCGCCAAAATAGTCAAAGGCGGCCATCATGCAACGAATCATCGTGGGCGTATCGCAACGTTTGACAAAGGTAACAAAACGCATCCGCGAGTAGCCCAGAATCGCCGTAAAGCCGTAGAGCTTATGGGCTTGCCCTTGCTGTTCGTAGACGAATTCACCCCAGTCATATTGCATCTGCTCCCCTGCTTTCGTTTCATAACGCATCACTGGTTGATGCCCAACATTGCGTGGACGTAACGGGCGGACATAGTCCCTGAGAATGGTTCCCTTGCCGCTGTAGCCTTGCTCACGAAGCCGCTGCAACATCGTTTCACAGTTGTACAAATGATCCTGCTGCACCCAGTGATGGATCTGAGCTTTGTACGGCTCAAGCGCAGACCCTCGTTTGGGTCGAGGAATCGCTTCAGGCTTGCCTCGTAAATATCGGCGCACAGTGTTCCGTGCGATTCCTACGATGCGAGCAATTTCTCGTATCGACTTTCCTTGCGCTGCTAAGTCATGTATGGTGTTGATTGTGCCACTCCTTTTCATGGTCACCTCCTGTGTCGTGATAACACAAGAGTATGACCTCTGAGGGAGTGGGTCAATTCCTGGCGTTACTTCTGGGTTAATTGTACACCGTTACTAATAAGTGCTAACGGCAGAAGAAGATACCCCTGAAACAATAACAAAAGGTGCGTTGAAAAAGGCTATAAAAGAGCTTTTTGCTGGGTCGTCTGAAATTGCGCTCCTATACTTTTCAGGACATGGTTTTTTAGACGACCTTGGGGGATACTTAGTTACTCAAGATTTTAAGGATGATGATGTTGGAGTATCGATGCATGATATTATAAATCTTGCAAACAATTCAACAGCCCACGAAGTTGTTATCATCCTTGACTGTTGTCATAGTGGTGCATTTGGAAGCCTACCAGCATTTAATATTAACAACTCATATCTCCGTTCCGGTGTAGCAATATTAACCGCTAGTTTAGCTCATGAGTATTCAGTAGAAGTAAATGGAGAGGGTATCTTTACTAAAATTGTTTGTGATGCCTTAAGTGGTGGAGCTATAGATGTTATGGGGATCGTCACAGTAGCAAGCATTTATGCTTATGCAGATCAAGTTTTAGGTGCGTGGGATCAAAGACCGATGTTTAAAGCCAACATAACAACTCTCACTACCCTCAGATCTTGTACTCCACTTGTTGAGATTTCGGTTATCAGAAAGCTATCAGATTACTTTACTACAAGCGACATGATTTATCCGCTCGATTATACTTATGAACCGGATAAAAACTATGCTCCCGCCGATGACAAAAAACATTACCCAGAGTATGAAGAGATATTTAAACATTTTCAAAAGTACCGAGATGCCCGTTTGCTAATTCCTGACGGCGAAGATCACTTGTTCTGGGCTGCAATCAAAAATAAGGGGTGTAAACTAACTACACTCGGTCAATTTTACTGGTCATTAGTGAAAGAAAACAAAGTATGAAAGTAGGTATAACAGGACACCAAAATATTGGCCCGAATGAAACTATAGAATGGATTACTAACATCCTCTCCGAAATTATTAAAGAACTCTCAATTGAGCTTGGTTTTACCTCTCTTGCTATTGGAGCAGATCAATTATTTGCGCAGCTTTTAAAACAGAACAATATACCTTACTATGTTATCGTTCCGTGTAATAATTACGAAAAGACATTTACAGATGCAACTAGTCTCGGAATTTACCAAACACTCTTAAACTCATCAATTAATAAATTCCAGTTACCATTTACTGAACCAAGCGAAACAGCTTTTTATGCAGCCGGAAAAGAGATTGTGGATCGCTCGGATTTGATGTTCGCTATTTGGAATGGGCAACCAGCAGAAGGATTAGGAGGAACAGGTGACATAGTAAAGTATGCCCAATCAATCAAACGAAGTATTCTCCATATCAACCTTATAACCAGGACAGTAAGTAGGTTATAAACGCTTCACTTAAATTAGCTCTTCTACTTTGCTTACAACCTTATAATCCACTCCAAGCGCATACTCGAAATGGCTCTCTTCACATAATATTTTTCGGCGTTCTTCAGCTCGTAGCTCGTTCAGGTGTGTTGTATCTTTTGTTTCCCGTACAAGATAGAGAAGTGGCTTATCAAGTACCTCGCCATGCGCATCTCGATTTTCCATGACTATTGCCCAGTCAGGGTTATAATTTCCGATTGGCGTCGGGACTTTAAACCAACTTGGCAACTTCAGGTAAAGAACAACATCATCACGCTTCTCAAGCCCCTCGACAAATCTCTTTTCAACGTCTGAGTCATAAATAACATTGTCATTGACAGAGTGGGCTGCTGGAATTAAATATTCCTGCCAGCTATCCATTTGCTCTTTAAGTTGGGTCATTTTATACCACTCGTTAATCTTCTCGTATTGAATGCCGCTCACAAGCTGCTCTGCAAGTTTGTCCTTGATAAACCTCACTGCTTCAGTTGTATAGGCATGTGGATTTTTTATTGTAGCGTCTTTATTCGCTGATCTTCGGAATATCTCAAGGAGTTTTCCTCGCGTAAGGCAAACGGGCGGGGAGGTGTATTCTAAAAGGTTGTCCATAATATCAATGACATTTAGAAAGCATTCGACCCGATAAATCTAAAGCTGTACCTTTGTGAGCCGCAATTGTGTAAGTATCAAGATGATCTTTCTCGTCAACCTCAACATGTACTTTTGTAATCATAACTTGTGGAGCCGCTATTTTAACCTGATCTAGTTCACGGACAACATCTTCTACTAGCTTTTCAGTATCGATTTTGACAGCATATCGAGTATGATATTTGATACGTTCCCAAAGCTGCTGAAACTCCGGCTTCAACGTAAACTCTTTCCGAAGAGTAACTACTACCCGCTCACGCGCATTTGGCGGCTTAGGCGGTAAACCTTCTGATCCATACTCTTCTATGATTTCGGATTGTAGACGCTGCATGTAGGTTTCATAGCTCTCATTTGCAACCACTATCTAATAGGAGTGTTTTATAGATCTTTTTATTCTAGCCACTCTCTGCTATACTGGTGAGGCAGCCAGACCCGTACACAAAGTGCTAGCATATTTTCATAAAAATAGAGCGTGGTGAGGTTTCGTAGATGCCAGCAAATCATACCGATCTTGAGAAGAAACTGTGGGCGTCAGCAGATAGCTTGCGCGCCAATTCCAGACTCAAAGCCTCCGAATATTCTGTGCCCGTGCTGGGCCTCATTTTTCTCCGCTTCGCCGACCGTAGATTTACCCAGGTAGACCAGGAGTTGCGCAAGCATGCGCCGCCAGAGGGAGGCCGTCACTCAATCAGCAAAATTGACTACCAGGCGGAAGGTGTGATGTACTTGCCCGCAGAGGCGCGTTTCTCCAACCTGCTCAGACTTCCTGAGAGCGAAGACATTGGGAAGGCTATCAACGAGGCGATGAAGGCTATCGAGGCGGAGAATGAGGAACTGCGCGGCGTCCTGCCCAGGAGCTATAATCACCTGGACAAAGAGATGCTGCTGGCCCTACTCAAGACATTTTCCGGTATCCCGATGGATGTCGAGGGCGATTTCTTCGGCAAGGTTTATGAGTATTTCCTGGGCAAGTTCGCTATGTCAGAGGGGCAGCGCGGCGGCGAGTTTTTCACCCCGACCGCGCTGGTGAAACTGATTGTCGAGATTATCGAACCCTTCCACGGGCGCATCTTTGACCCGGCCTGTGGTTCGGGTGGTATGTTTGTGCAGAGTGCGCGTTTTGTAGCAAACCACCGGCGCAACCCGAGCACAGAAATCTCCATTTATGGGCAGGAAAAGACGCTGGAGACCGTCAACCTTTGCAAGATGAACCTGGCGGTACATGGTCTCTCAGGAGACATTAAGCAGACCAACTCCTACTACCAGAGCCTCCATAATCCCCAGGGGCGCGGCGCTTTCGACTTTGTGATGGCCAATCCTCCCTTCAATGTTAATGGCGTAGACAAGGAAAAGATCAAGAGCGACCAGCGCTATCGCTTTGGCCTGCCAAACACCGACAATGCCAATTACCTGTGGATTCAAGAGTTCTACAGCGCCCTAAACGAGCATGGCCGCGCCGGATTCGTAATGGCCAACTCCGCCAGCGATGCAAGAGGCTCCGAAATGGAGATCAGGCGGCAGTTGATCCAGGCGCAGGCAGTAGACGTGATGGTCTCGATTGGCTCCAACTTTTTCTATACGGTCACGCTGCCCTGCGCGCTCTGGTTCCTCGACAAGGGCAAACGGGAGAGCGAGCGCCGCGACAAAGTTCTTTTCATCGATGCGCGGCACATCTATCGCCAACTAGACCGCGCCCACCGCGATTTCACACCCGAACAGGCCGAGTTTCTCGCCAACATCGTGCGTCTCTACCGTGGCGAAGCTATAGAGACGACGAACGGCAGCGCTTCTATGATAGAGAAGAATTTTCCCGCCGGGGAATATACAGATGTGCCTGGATTGTGTATGGTGGCGACGCTGGCAGAGATCGAGGCGCGAGGCTGGAGCCTCAATCCTGGTCGCTATGTGGGAGTTACAGAACGTCCCATTGATGATTTCGACTTCAAGGAGAAACTGGAGGAGTTGAACGAGGAATTGGAGATGCTCAATGTTGAGGCGCATGTTTTGGAGGAGAGGATCGCGTTTAATGTGGCGATGTTGTTAGAGGGATAGAAAAATGCAACTTACTACACGTACTCTTGGTGAGATATGTGATGAGGTGGGTGGTACTATTCGCACCGGACCCTTCGGCTCACAATTACATGAGTCTGACTATGTGAGAGATGGAACACCGGTAGTGATGCCAAAGAATATTATAGATGGCAAATTATCTACTGAAGGCATCGCTCGTATTGGAGAGGTTGATGTTGCAAGGCTATTACAACATAAATTACGCGAAGGTGATATTGTCTATGGTCGCCGAGGAGATATAGGGCGACGAGCGCTTATAATTGAGAAGGAAGAGGGATGGATTTGTGGAACAGGTTGTTTACGTATTAGCCTGGGAAATACTATTTTAGTGCCAAAGTTCCTCTACTTTTATTTAGGGCAGTCAGATGTAATCGCCTGGATTTTCAATCAAGCAATTGGTGCGACAATGCCCAATTTAAATACAGAAATTATTCGTAGCATTTCTATATCATATCCCCCTCTTTCCACCCAACACAAAATCGCTGCCATCCTCTCAGCATACGACGATCTGATAGAGAATAACACACGGCGCATTGCCATTTTAGAGGAGATGGCGCAATCACTGTACCGCGAGTGGTTTGTGGAGTTCCGCTTTCCGGGGCACGAAAAGAAAAAGATGGTTGAGTCTGTGCTTGGGATGATACCTGAGGGGTGGGAAGTGAAAACCATTGGTGATATTATTAAAACTTTAGGGGGAGGTACTCCATCGACGAAGAATCTAGACTACTGGGATGAAGGAGACATTATTTGGTTTTCACCAACTGATCTCACAACAGCGGGAATGATGTTTATCACTGCTTCTGCAAAGAAAATTACTGGTTTAGGGCTTCAGCAAAGTTCTGCGAGAATATTCCCTGCTTATTCAGTAATGATGACCAGTCGTGCAACAATTGGTGTAGTAGCAATCAATACAAAGCTAGCTTGTACAAACCAAGGTTTCATTACTTGCATACCTAATGAAAGTTTGTCGGCATATCAGATTTACTTTTGGTTGGTTGAGAACAAAGAGAAAATCGTCAGTATTGCATCTGGTGCAACTTTCAAAGAAATCAATCGAGCAACATTTAGAAGCTTGCCAATTGCAATTCCAAATGTATCTATAAGCCAAAAATTTAATGAGATGCTTTCACCTGTCTGTAAGCAGATAGAGAATCTAATAACGAAAAATGCCAACCTTCGTCGTACGCGCGACCTGTTATTGCCAAGGCTTATTTCAGGTGAGGTGGATGTAGAGAAATTAGATATAGAGACAGATGAAGGAATGAATACGGCGGTTGAAAGCCCAAAAGACGTAAAGGATTTGGAGGTTGTCCTGGCAGGGGAGCAGGGGACCTTGTGGAGGTAGCTGGTAACGCACGAAGGGACTGAGGCAGATGAACGAGAACTCCGAGGCGCGACTGGTTGAACAACCGGCAATCGAGTTGTTTGCCGGGCTTGGTTACGAGACGGTCAATGCCTATAAGGAGACAGAAGGGGTCAATATACTGGGGCGCGAAACCCACTCTGATGTGGTACTGATTCCCCGCTTGCGAGCTGCTCTGCAACGTCTCAATCCCACCCTCTCAGCGCAGGCTCTCAACCTTGCTATCGAGGATTTGACCCGTCCTCGCAACGTTCTCAGCCTCGTAAATGCTAACCGCCAGGTGTACCGGCTGCTCAAGGATGGTGTGAGAGTTCATGTGCGCGACGCTGATGGTGAGGAGACGGTGGAGGTGGTGCGCCTGATCGACTGGGAGACTCCCACCAATAATGATTTTTTGCTGGTCTCGCAACTGTGGGTAACCGGCCAGGTACATACGCGCCGTCCCGATGTGGTGGGTTTCGTCAATGGCATTCCTCTTGTTTTCTGTGAATTCAAGGCCTCCCACAAGCCGGTCGAAGATGCCTTCAACGACAATGTGACCGATTACAAGGACACTATCCCGCAACTCTTCTGGTATAACGCCTTGATCATCCTGTCGAATGGCAGCAAGAGCCTCGTCGGCAGTCTCAGCGCCGGACTGGAGCACTTCTTTGAGTGGAAGAAGGTTGAGAGCGAGGGAGAGGAGGGCATTGTTTCGCTGGATACTATGATTCGCGGTACCTGCGCTAAACGGCGCTTGCTGGACATCGTGGAGAACTTTACGCTCTTCAGCGACGCAAACGGCGATCTCAGAAAAATTATCGCCAAAAATCACCAGTATCTTGGCGTAAATAGCGCGCTTGAGGCTGTCTACGCCATTCGCGAGAACCAGGGACGGCTGGGCGTTTTCTGGCACACGCAGGGTAGCGGCAAGAGCTTCTCGATGATCTTCTTCGCGCAGAAGGTGCTGCGCAAGATTACGGGCAACTGGACCTTTGTGATCGTGACCGACCGCGACGATCTCGACAACCAGATCTACAAGACCTTCGCCAGTGTTGGGGCTGTCACCGAACCAGAAGAGGAGGTGCGAGCCGAAGACGGTGCACACCTTAAACAGTTGCTGCGCGCCGATCACCGCACGGTCTTTACGCTAATTCAGAAGTTTCATATCGAGAGAGGCGGGACGTATCCTGAGCTTTCCAGGCGCCTGGATATCATCGTCATGACCGACGAGGCGCACCGTAGCCAGTATGATACGTTGGCGCGCAATATGCGCAACGCCCTGCCAAACGCGGCCTTTATCGGCTTCACCGGCACCCCTTTGATGAAGGGCGGAGAGGAGGAGACGCGCGCAGTCTTCGGCGACTACGTCAGCATCTACAACTTTCGCCAGTCGGTGGAGGATGGCACCACCGTCCCACTCTATTATGAGAACCGCATCCCCGAGTTGCAGTTGAAGAACCCTGAAATCAACGAAGCGATGGAGCGCATCATTGAGTCTGCGGGACTCGATGAGCAGCAGGAGCAGCGCCTACAACGCGAGTATGTCCAGGAGTATAGCCTGATCACCAGCGACGACCGCCTGGAAAAGATCGCCCAGGATATCGTGGCCCATTTTATGGGACGTGGACAGCAAGGGAAGGCGATGGTTGTCTCTATCGACAAGCTCACGACGGTACGTATGTATGACAACGTGCGCAAGTACTGGCAGCGCTATAGTGAGAGCTTAAAAACACAACTTGGGCATACTACAGACGAGGTTGAGCGCAGGCGACTGGCATATGAGATCGCCTATATGGACACGACGGATATGGCGGTGGTGGTCTCGCAGGAACAAAACGAGGTAAAGAAGTTCAGGGACAAGGGACTTGCTATTCTGCCACATCGCCAGCGCATGGTACGCGAGCACCTGGATGAAAAGTTCAAGGACCCTGCTAATCCCCTGCGTATCGTCTTTGTCTGCGCGATGTGGATGACAGGCTTCGACGTGCCGAGCCTCTCGACCATCTACCTGGATAAGCCGATGCGCAACCATACGCTGATGCAGACCATCGCCAGGGCCAACCGTGTCTTCCTGGATAAGGCGAACGGTTTGATCGTGGACTACGTGGGCGTCTTCCGTGACCTGCAAAAGGCGCTTTCAATCTATGGCAGCGGCAGTGGTGGCGGCATCGAGGAGGGTGATACTCCTGTGCAGGACAAGAGCGAACTGCTGGCGCTGCTCAAGCAGGCTGTGGTTGAAACGGTGATGTTCTGCCAGGAGCAAGGAGTCGATCCCCAGGAGATAGCAGCAGTAAAGGGTCTCAACCGCATTCCGCTCCTGGAGGCCGCCGAGAACGCGCTGGTGGCGCATGACGAGATCAAGAAGAGATATCTGTTGTTGGCAAGGAATGTCGCGAAGCTCTACAAAGCTGTGCTTCCTCATCCCGCGGCCAGTGCGTACACCGCGCTTGTGCATATTATTGCAACGCTTGATGCAAGAATCCGTCTGCTCACGCAAAAGCCAGATATTACAGCCGTAATGGGAGATGTCGAGAAGCTTGTGGGAACCTCTATCGCAACCAGGGAATATATTGTTCGCGAAGCCGTCACTTATGATACGAGTCGCCAGGTCGATCTGAGCAAGATTGACTTCGACGCGCTAAGGGCGAAATTCGCGACCGGCTATAAGCATACCGAGGTCGAGAAGTTGCGCGGCGCTATCGAGAGCAAGCTTGATAGTATGGTTAAGCGCAATAAGAGCCGCACCAATTATCAGGAGAAATTCCAGCGCTTAATCGATGAATATAACGCTGGCAGTATGAATGTGGATGTGCTCTTTGATAGGCTGGTACAATTCGTGACGCAGGAGCTGAATGTCGAGGATCAACGTCACATAGTGGAGCAGCTCAACGAAGAGGAGTTAGCCATCTTTGACTTGCTGACGCAGCCGGACATGATACTTTCCGAGAAAGAGAAGGCTGAGATCAAGAAAGTTGTGCGCCAGCTTTTAGAGACCTTGAAAAGCGAGAAATTGGTGCTCGACTGGCGCAAAAAGCAGCAGGCACAGGCGGCGGTCAAGAAGACGGTGCGGGACATGTTTTATCACGCCCTGCCGCCCAGTTATACGAGAGAGCTTTGTGAACGCGCATATACTGCTGTGTACCAGCACATCTACGATTCATACTATGGGTTAGGCCAGAGCGTCTACGCCAACGCGAGCTAAGGCGTAAGGATCCGATTATAAACAGATAAGAAGTAAATCTACCAACCTTTGCGCTCACACATTGGTAAATCTACCAACCTTTGCGCTCACACATTGGTAGATATATTTCTTAATGAACAGTATCTCGTCCCATTCGCACCAACAGAAGCGATAGGACACGGTTTTCTGTGTGACCGCAAAGGTCTCTCTCCTCGACACGTACCCAGTTCCACATGCATAAAACCGCTCTAGAAGCCGCTTCGTAGTATAGTAGGGATGACCCTTGCGGTCATCCTGGTGGTGTGGTGGTGTCTGGCCCCATACTCACGCTCCCTCGATCATGTATTCCCCTTGCGGTCATCCTAGGGGTGTGGTGGCGTCTGGTCACGCATCCGCATTGCAATTGTGACCCTTGCGGTCATCCTGGTGGTGTGGTGGCGTCTGACCCAGAGTCTTACGTTAACCATGTCAACACCGACACTGTAAGAAAAGCAGCCATGTAACAACGAACTCCTCTTGTATCGCCCATGCTTTGTGTGATACAGTTTCTCTACCCGGTGAGGAAGAGGTTCTGTGTGGGGGTTCTTGTGACTGTCCCAATACCCCCAGCGACCGTTTTGTTCTCGACTCTGTTCAAATGAGCGCGAAAGGGACATCGATGATTGATCATGATAATCTTGAAGAATTTCGCGATCCGCAGACCTATGATCTGGTAGACAACGGTTACGATGATGATTGGCCATTGACCGAGCAGTGGGCGCGCTCGCTTGGAGGGCCGCTTCTAGATCTTGCCTGTGGAACTGGACGCGTGGCCCTTCGCATGGCTGCACAAGGCTATCAAGTCACGGGTGTGGATATCGTGCCAGAGATGATTGCGCGAGCGCGCCAGAAAGCGGCTTCGCAAGCTGTCTCCATTGAGTGGGTGGTGGCTGATGCGCGCGCGTTCCATCTCCAGAAGCAGTTTCCCTTCATTTACATGCTGGAAAATGCCTTTCAATTCTTTCTGACGCGAGAAGACCAGGAAGCGCTGTTGGCTCGCGTCCGCGAACATGTGCTTCCGGAGGGATGCTTTCTCTTTGAAACACGCAATCCCTCGCCACAAAATCTCTTTGAAGTCCGCCATCCAGAACCACAGAAATACACAACACCTGATGGAGGGCAACTTGTGATTACTGCGCAGCAACACTACGATCCCATGACTCAAATCCAGCACTACACCTGCCCTCATCAGTGGCTCTATCCAGGAGGTCAACACGTGGAGAAGACGCTTCGCACTGCTCTGCGCTATGTCTTTCCACAAGAGATGGAAGCCTTGCTCTTCTACAATGGATTTCAGGTCCGCTCGTGTTACGGAAATTGGCAGCAAGAACCTCTGACCGCCACTTCTCGCTCGATGATCTATGTCTGCCAGAGACGTGTCTAGCCTGTTTTTTTCTGTTGTGTATCAATCGGTCTATGCTCCGTTATCGTTGCTCGTACGCCTGCTTTAATGTTTCTATGTCAATTTTATGCATTTGAAGCATTGCTTCCAGAACTCGTTTCGCTTTCACAGGATCCTTATCACCCAACAACTCGCCTAAAGCCGTCGGGACGATTTGCCATGATACACCGAATTTGTCTTTCAGCCAGCCGCACTGTCCTTTTTCTCCGCCTTCGGAAAGTCTCTCCCACAGCTCATCTACTTCTTCCTGCGTCTCACAGTTCACGAAGAACGATATGGCCTCAGTGAATTTGAATTCTGGACCACCGTTTAACGCCATAAATTCTTGTCCATCAAGCGTAAATGTCGCGGTCATGACCGTTCCCGCCTGTCCAGGTCCTGCTTCTCCATAGCGGCTGACACGTACGAGCTTTGCATCTTTAAAAACAGAGGTGTATAAATTCATTGCTTCTTCAGCATTAGTATCGAACCACAAAAATGGGGTGATTTTTTGCCTGGTGTTTTGTATCATGTCCTCCATGTCCTTTCTCTTTTTGCCTCGTTGATCATGTAGGAGGAAGGCTCCTCTTCCATGCTGCTTTCCAGATTGGTAGAAGTTTAAAACATCCACCATCTATGCTGCTTTCTTCAGCTTCTCCAGGAGTTCTTCAAGCCGATCATAGGTATCATTGAGCCCTTCTTCCATGCCACTCTGAAGCATTCCATCGCGGTCTGCAACTGACTGGAAGACTGATTGAACAGATAACCTGGTTCTTCCTCCCGGCAATTCCTCAAGCTTCATTGTCTCCAGCGTCACATGTCCTGTTTCCGGTAACCCTTCAAACTCAAAGGTGTCAATAACGCGCTCGGGTGCGAGAATTTCGTGATACACGCCGTGAAACGCGAATTCTTTTCCCTCAGCGTCTCGATTGAGAAAGCGCCATTGACCACCAGGTCTCACGTCCATCTTGTCAACTTCGGTTGAAAGGTACCTCGGCCCCCACCATTGCGGGATCAGTTGTGGGTCCGTACATGCCTTAAAAACAAGCTCTCGTGGAGCATCGAATTCGCGCGTGATGAGGATTTCTTGTGTTCCCGGTTCTGCATGAACAGTCGTTGTATGTGCTGCCATAGAATATTATCCACCTTTCTTCTTTTGTTCACGTTCGAGTACTGCATCTAAGGCGTCAAAACGTTCGCTCCACCTCTGCTTCGTTTGCGTCACCCATGCTTCAAATTCAGACAGCGTCTGTGGATTGAGGCGGTACACGCGCTTTTGTGCCCGTTTCTCCATCTCCACCAAGTGTGCCTCACGCAAAATTTTGAGATGTTGTGAGACCGCTTGTGGACTAACAGGAAAGTGCTCGTAGAGAGCAGTCGCCGGTAACTCACCACTGCTGGCAAGTATTTCTAAAATGGTCCTTCTAGTCGGATCTGCAAGTGCCACAAACATATCCATACAATATATTATAAACCATTGGCTTAATTAAGTCAACCCTTGATTTCATGTAACGTTTTTGTTAGCATAAAAAACAGCCTCGTTTTGACATACTTCCTCAAACCCTATACACTGTACTTTGTACATTTGGAGGGAGAGCATCATGTCGACAAACCAGTTTTCGAACACCAGGCCGCCCTTGAGTGACGTGCGCGTTGTCACGCTGAACCTATGGGGACGACGTGGTGCATGGGCCGCTCGTCGCTCGGTCCTCATCGATGGCCTTCGCGCTCTCCAACCCGATCTGGTGGCGTTCCAGGAAGCGATCAAGAGCGACGAGTACGACCAGGTGATCGACCTGCTCGGAAACGACTTCCACGTCGCCCACCAGAGAGGCCGCGAGGCTGATGGACAGGGCATCTCGATTGCGAGTCGCTGGCCATTAGGAGAAGTGCGAGAAGTGGACTTGCAAGTGACACCCCGGACCTCGGACTTCGCCTGCACGACCCTCGTCGCGGAAATCTTCGCGCCAGAGCCTGTTGGGCCGCTATTGTTCGTCAACCACTTGCCCAATTGGCAGCTAAACTTCGAGTACGAACGCGAGTTGCAGACCGTGGCCGCCGCGCAGTTCGTGGAGGAGCGCGCTCGTCGGAGCCGTTCGCACGTGCTGCTGGTCGGTGACTTCGATGCCGATCCTCAGGCGGCCAGTGTGCGCTTCTGGTCTGGCCGTCAGTCCTTGGGCAGCACAAGCGTCTGCTACCGCGATGCCTGGGAGAGCAAGCATCCCAACGATCCGGGCCACACTTTCACACCTCGCAATTCTCTGGTAACTGATTGGGACTGGCCGTTCCGACGGATCGACTACATCTTTGTGCGCTGTGGTGAGCATGGAGGACCCACCCTCGAGATCTCCGCTTGCGCCCGTATCTTCGATGAATCGGTCGATGGCGTGTGGGCGAGCGACCATTTCGGCCTCGTCGCTGACCTCGCGGTCCCAACACTCAGTTCCGCCCTCCTCCCCTGAAACGATTGCTCATGACCCCACCTCACCGTTGCGTGTAGCAGCAATCTTCCTCCACCAAACCGATCCGAGAATCCATTCGTTCTCGCTACGAGCGTGGTAGCCTTTTTTCGCGAGACTCAGTTGTTGTCTCACGTCAGCTCTATAGATTCATCTTCGGGAGTATTCCCAGTATATTTCTCGGCTTTTCGCCTGATCCTGTTCCACACGCCGGTAAATCCCATCGCCTTCAGCATCTCATACAACGTTTGCTTTGTTTCTTCTCGCACCTGCTGCGTGCCGTTATATATGAGTTCTTCGATGTACCCCGCTGCATCATATGCAGCCCGCCGTTCACGCATCGGCTCAAGCATCACGTTTAGAGCCACAGCTAACTTTTGCTTCACTCGACATCGCCTTCAAACGTCAAGCAAATATGGAGCAAATAGGAACTGATTGCTGACCTCTCGTTCCACGATCTGCGACACGATTTTGCACATCGAGCGCGAGAATCCGGGTGGACACTGGAAGAGATTGCTTACTATCTTGGGCATGTGACGGTGAAAGGAACACCTGCGATTCAGACTACGGCTCGCTATACGCAGGTAAGTCGAGCCCAAGTGAAAGAGAAGTTGAAAGGGCTGAAGGGCTAAGAAGCTCCAGAAAGCTTCGTCCATTTGATCCTAACATTTGCACCGTGTGTGTACCTCGTAGATGATAAGTGGAGTAGGAACTGGATGCATTGTTAGGGCGTGGAGCCGCTTCCCTCTCTCCGCCTTGAAAACGAGACCTACAAGCGCAGATGGCCCATTTCCAACCTTCCTGATACCGGGAGCAAGATAGTTATATATAGCTGGAACACTCCTTAAGAGATGCGAGAGCGACGAAAGAAGGCCCTTGAGTACGAACCATATTCCTCTCTGGTTGTGTGCGAGTGGGTCGCAGCAGTGTGTCAGGGGTGGCAGCAAGGCCCAATACATTTCACTTAAGCTCAATAGGCTCATCATTATCGTGTCGGTAAGAGACCAATTTGACCTCAAAAAAGACGCACTTTTCACTACAGTTGCTGTGTTTAAAGAGCTTAAGTGAAATGTATTGGCCGCAAGGCCCATGCCTGCTACCAGGGGCTTTCCAGCTTCCCTGCCGAGCGCAACGCCGTGAGGGTGAAGATATCTGTGAGTCGCGTCGCGCGGCGGGCGTAAGGAGCTACCACGGTTGGCAATCGTTCCGGGAAAATATCGTTAACATCTATATGATGGACTCAAGTTACGATACTGGCGCATTACATAGGTAACCGCTCCACGGCTGTGGCGTGGCTGGTCCGCAAAACGGTTCAGAATTGATGACATTATATGATCCTCCGATCCATGTACGAGTCAGCGTATCATGATCACCAAGTGCTAGCTTGAAAGAAGCGCCGACACCAGGCTCTTTATCACCAAAATTACAGCCACTCTGGCAGGAAACAGATGTGTACGTACCGACTACTTCTCCTGCCATGACAGTGAGTTGAAGAGTTGCATTCCAGCACACGAGAGCCGTCGGATAATTGGTATTAAAAGTACCTTCGCATACTAATCCTTCCGTGCCGCTGCCATTCTCCTTGATAACTAAGTTGTCTCTGCCCAGCGAACCGTTGTACCAGTCGCCAACATACGGCGCAAGCGCTACGAAATCGAACCGACTGACGAGGATCACATATTTGTCGTTGTTGCCCGCTATGTCAATAACGCTCTCTAATTCACTTTGGAAGTACTCGAACAGTGAGCCTACAGCCATGAACGGGGCTATTAGCAGGCCTTTCCAATCCAGTGCCTCCATAATCTCCGACGGTTCAAAGCACCCCGAAAGGACCTTCCCTCCATTGGGGACGGGGAACATCGCGTTTGCACAGTCCTTTGCTTTCAAGAGGGCTTCCATGACCCGCAGGACTATTTGGAACCCCTTCTTGTTGGCAAGCATATAAAAGCCTGCGTCGTCAGCACCAAAGCGGGTAACCACGGAGATGAGCGCCATGACTCCAACCTCCAGCCGGTACAGACTTTGCGCGTAGCCAGAATAGGCCGTACTCAGAATAGCTTTGCCCCCGGTGGGAGATCGTCAAGCGTATAATCAACTTCCTCGAAGGGATATAGAATGGTCGTTTTGCCTGATCCAAGCCGGGCCAGTTGGGCGAAGTCGAGGTTAAAGTCTTGGTGGCCAACGGTCAATCCGGGATGCTGCACCTCCAGAGGGTACGCCGTCCGATTGACGACTTTGAGTACCCGACCCTTCTCCTCGACTCCAAAACACCAGTAGAGGGTCTTTTTGGTGGACGAATCAATCGAGTAGCCATCTTGCCTTGCAAGCGATTCATTGGCGCAAGTCGGCTTTTCAGCCTGCGTAAACATGTCGCCACTGAGCCCATTAAAGTACGACTTGAACAGTTTCGCGGCCTGGTCAAGGTCATACAAGAGCGGCTGCCAGAATGATAAGTGATCAGTCTGGACATCAACATACCACCCGTCCGCTGACACAGCAGAGGGCTTCATGAGCGTCCATTGACTACTCGCCGTTTCACGTACCGCCAGTAGTACCTCCTGGCTTGAGACGCGTTTGTTGAGCTTGAAGCGCAGCGTAATGGGTACTCCCTGAATTTTCCCGCCAGGGGATATGTCTACAGCCGGCCCGAGAGACGCCATAGTAAAAGGCGACTGTGCTGAAGTCGTAACCGCCTTAATACCAGTAGGCACATTGCTGCCCGTCACACTGACATTGGCTCCAATGGGCTTGTTCTGGATGGACGAAACCGGACTAACGAAAACAAAGTGGGCAAGCAGACCAACCGCAATCGCCATTATAACAAGGACGGACAGAATTAGGAGTATCCGTTTCTTCACGCTTGTTTCCCTTTCGCTAGCAATGTCGATAACAAGCAATAAGAGTTAAGCGCCCTTGTATGCCTCCAACCCTTTGGCACCCTTCAAAAGGGACTTCACACCCTTATGGACTCTTTCCGCCAAAATCCTCGTCCTACCTCAGCCTTGATTTTCTGAGATGCGCTGTACATGCCTGTGACAGGCCACTATTCCCAAGTGATCGGGCTGTTCGTTCTGACTTGATTTTCTGAGATGCGTTGTACATCCCTTTGACGGAGGGTGAGAGTGGTCAGCATCTGGTCTCCATCTGCAACAAGCCGACGAGCATCGTTGTATCTTTGTATTCCAGTCCCAGCACCCACTAGTATAGCTATCCCAACAAGCAGTACAAAGCCGGCTAAAAGAAGTATCGCCGGTCCGAAAATGCAGCCTCCGACAGTCCTTGTAAATCCTCTCCATACTGGCATCCAGCCCCAAAAGAGACACCAGGAGAGGGCAAAGGTCAACGGAATAACCAGAATGACTCCGCCTCCGGCATGATTAGCGACCGAGGTAATAGTGGCGAAGAGAGTGATTGCTCCGGTGAAGATCCACACTCCAACAGTACTACGTTGAGCTCGCGCGATCTCTGCGCTCAACAAGCTTTCGTGGCAGGGAAAACAGAGTGTTGCCGTATCGGTACTATGCACACAAACGGTGCAGATTCCTTTACGACATCGAGAACATTGAGCCACGGCATTGGTCTCTGGGTGAGCGAAACAATTCATCCTGTTTGTCTTTCTTTCTTCTGATGCTACAACAAGCTTCTCGGACCTGTTATCAAGCTAGTTCAACAGTCCGAGACTTTAAAGTCTGTGTTATGTGTATACGGGCCGCCCCACGGGTCTCCGTTCATGAAGGTGTTGGCGACAGCGTAGTAGGCGTTGTTCCAGGGGCTCGATGCAATCCGGTACCAATAGCCATCCGGGTTGGCGCTCTGGATCGCTGGGGCATACACCTTGCACGAGACCTGCACCCACGCCGCTGCGGGTATTTTGGGTCCCATTCCCGAGGCGTTGTACGGGTTGGTGAATGTATTGGCGCCGTAGTGTCCCTCCTGCTCTGCGTAGGTTATTTGTCCCGGTACAGTGGTTGGCGTTGGCATTGGTGTCGACGTTGGCCCCGTGGTTGGTGCTGGTGGTGGCATCGGCGTCGGCGTGGGTCCAGCGGGCGGTGGCGTCGGTGAGGTCGTGTTGTGGGCAAGTACAGAGAATCCTGCGCCGAGTCCATCGTTATCGCTAATGACGAAGGAGTCGACGAAGAGATCTGCCAGTTGCCATTCGGCACCATAGACCTCCCAATAATTGCCAACTATGGTCGCCTTCTTCATGCCGGACAGTGTGGCTGCGAGCTGACTCACCTTCACCGTATCAAGCGCCCCGGAGGCGACTTGCGACGTGTATGCTTCGAGCAGACAGTCTCCTGCGGATACAATATTGTCACGGATGGCTCCCGGCGATCTGTCGGAGACGAACGTAGCGAGTAGACTGACACACCCCCCCACATCTGGAATTTTCCCGAGCGTGTAATCAGCCGCATGGTCAACAAAGTCAACAAAGAGACTAGCAAGACTCGGCCCAATCTTGAATTGCGCAACCGAGGTCGGCGAGGTCGCAAAGATCCCAACGGAGGCGCGACCCAGCGGTGGGAGGTACAACTGGTTCGGTCCTATCAAGGTATCGGCGAGCTTATAGAGAGCCTTCTCCTTTACACTCTCTCCGTCCTGATGCCATCCCCATTTCACGGGCGCACCATATTGCAGGACCATCCCGTAAGGGCGGTTGTTGACCAGTTCGACATCCAATATATTGCCCTGCGTTTGAGCACAGGAGCGTACAGCTACCGCCGCGTCACTGCTTACGCCCGCCAATGATGACACCCACGCTGGCGATCCAGATGTACATGTGGGGGGACCTGTACGACGGCCAACGACCTGTCCAACATCTTGGTTGACTCGTGCCGCAATTCCCACCCAATCCCACGAAAACGGGTTCCACCAGGAGAAGTGCGGGATGAGCACCACAACCTTGTTGCGTGCTCGGTCGAACGTTGAGGTATATGGGATCCACATCTGTGTGGCCGGGTCAAATGTGGACACGCCGTAGACATCAGCAGGATCGACGCCAGCAGGTGCTTCGGGCACAGGGAACTCCAGGGTGAGCAACCCATGAATGGCGTTGGGAGGATCGGAAATCAATTCGACAGGCGCTGCGATTGGCTTCATCTGATTCCAGTTGCCCAACGGTTCACCTCCGTACGTGGCTCGTACTTTGGTTCCTGGTGGCATCGCACTAGGTGGAATGATCAGCACTGCCCCTCGTCCAAGATCAAGCGTGGTCGCATGTCCAGAGAGCACGGTAGTCGAAATAGAACTACTGCTTGTGCTGGGTCCAAGATGCATCGAAGGTAGAACGAAATGAGCGCCAAACGCCCCGGCAACGACCATCGCGACAAGTCCCACAATAGCCAACACTCTCAGTCGCATCAGTGGTCAACTCCTTTTCAAAGATCTATTTTCATCCCCTTCTCTAGCTGAGAGAGGCATCGTGCTTCAACAGGCTGATACACTCTCTGCTAGGCCCAGAGATAGCCCTGATACATCTCCTTCTCAGGAGAGGGGATCAGACAGGCAGGAGAAGGGCCAATCCTGAAAGGTGGCTGGCAATCCGCCAAACTTCCAAAGATCATTTTCTGTCCTCCGCATTCAATGGAGCTTCAGTACAATCCAGCAACTTTTGCGGCATTGGAGTCGCTAACCAGATTTTCTGTGGCCGCTGCAAGCAGTGTCCCGGCGCTAGCTGACACACCAGCCAATCACCCCTAAGGGTTGAGCTTCTGGACGTCCTGCTGATAGGTCGAGGCATCGGATGGCGATAGGGTCATCGTGCCAGAGACAGTCCCTCCTCCAACCCCATAGGATTGATACTTATAATCGATCACGAAATTTCCATTGGTCAATTGATACGGACATGCTGAGCAGTCCTTCAATTGCCCATCGACCATGCCATCAACTTCGATGGTTCCGTCGTTGTGGATCACTATCTCCCCATGGAACCTGTTAACTTGGCCGTTGCTCTGGTTGGCGTAATCCACTGAACCGATGCCGTTATTGATCTGCAGGAAATACACCTCCCCCTGCTCTTGCGCCAGCCATCCCCCATCTGTGGTGGTCCCTCCTCCACAAGCTGCAAGTGTCATCACTATGCCGATCATCATCACTTCAGCAAGGACTTTTCTCATCTTTGTTGACCTCTCCTTTCCTCGATCGATTAGCCGCTTATCGACTGGTACGTTTGCGAATCCGTCTACACGCCTGGCGGCTAAAGACCTACGACCACGAAGCTTGCCCGCGCAAGCAAGGACTGAATTTGCTAACACTTTCATGTCACCTATTCTTAATTTGCCTCTTGTTGCGGAGAATGAAAAAAATCACACCTGCTGCCAAGCAGAGTGCCGCCACGACGTATAAGATAACCTTGGCCGTCGGCGCACTCACTCCATCGTAGGTATAAATTGTCTGGGTACAAAACTGGCCGAAACCACTAACTGATTAAGTCAAAGATTACGGCAAGGATTTTCATGATAAAGTTCTTCCTTTTGCACAAAATTGCTTTCGCATGGTTCCGCGTTTGATGCAGCGGTTCCCAAGCCCTGCTTGTCCGACGCCGAAGACGTGATCTAGTCTCTCATCATCAGCATGTCACCTATGCTCGATCAGCGATAGCAGGAAATCCTCGCGATCATTTCGGCCTGATAGGCCAGCAGAGGCTTGTCACTTTTCTTGTTTGATAATCGAAAACAGAGAATTTTCTACTATTTCTAACGATGACAATAGTGGAGTGTAACACGTAACACTTCATAAGTACTAAAAGTCTTGCTCAGAAAGCTAGAAACGAGGACAGGAGGAACATGAGAGCTAAAGAAGAACTGGTTTCGCTGTGTAAATGTGATCATTGTGTGTCGTACTCGACCCTTTTTCCGACTTGAAAGGTCGATTGTTTCAAGAAGGGAATCTTAAGAACCCTGGCAGGGTGATCTGGACGTCCCAAATCTTGTGGCCCAGTGCTGATATTTGGTGGAAGCTAGGCTCACGGGTGTCCCCCAAAATTTTGCAAATAGTGAGTACGCGAGCGGAACACCGATTCAATCCAGTAGAGCCTCACGCTCATCTTTCCAGAACTTTGCAAAAATTTGGGGCGCACCCCTAACTAAGTTAGTGTTTCATCGATGATGCTATAGCTACTAGAATAGCAATCATGACACTGCTCAGGAAACAGGAGAGCACGACCGCAACCACCCCGGGAATCAGTGCCACTGCTGTCGCCTTACCACCACTAAGGCGATGCACTGACATGATGGAAAAGATGTTGAGTATGTTACTATAGACAATTAATGCTAAGAAAGCAATACCACCTAGAAGAGGAATGAAGATCAGTATACCGACGATAATGGCTAACGGAGTTGAGAACAGAAGAGCGGTGTAGCTTTGTTGCAGAAATGTGCCCTCACCTTTAAATGCCTTCGCGATCAGGTAGTAAGGGCCCATACCGATGAAGAAGATTAGCGGTATGAGAATGATGTATAAAAGCGATGCGCCTCCACCAGATTGTATTGTTGATTCCGGAAAAATGAGACTTACTAAGAAACTAAGGACTGTAAATCCAACAGCAAGAATGATCAACTGTACCCACACAATATCCCATGCAGCCTTGCCTTTCTCCTGGTCAAAGGTCAGTGCTGATGGCTTGGTCAGGACTTTGATATACTGATTGGGCAACTGGCGTACAGCTTCACCAAGTGGTAGCGGTGCAGAGGCCACAGGTGCCCCATATGGTACACCATACTTCTGCTGCTGATAGTTTGGCGGTGTGCCATAAGGGTACTGTTGTGGTGGCTGTGAAGATTGTGAAGGTGGTGTTCCATAGGGATTAGAAGATTGAGGAACATCGCCATAGCCCGAGTACGGGTCTTGTCGCTGGTTGGGATCCTGAGACATAGCCTACTCCTTACTCTTTTTGCTCCCTCCTAGGATGCGGACGCAGCATCCGAAGGAGGTTCCTGTGACTTCCACCCAGGAGCCCGATCAGTTTGACGAGGTCCTCAGCGAGTCCGTAGCGGAGGAGCCTCAGGCGGGGCTGGAGTGATCTTCAAGCATCGTCCTTGATAGTAGATGGCAAGTGAACCATCCAATTGCTCATGCACCTCCACTTTCGCATGAGCTGAGGTTCAGCACAGTTGGTCCGGTTGCACCTGAAGACGCTGAGAGGCCTTGCGCACCACATGATCGGCTCCCAAGGTGCTCTCATAGTTGAAACAAAACAGTTCCGGCAGCTTCGAATGATCAAGCGTGTAGTGGCCCGTCACGAGTGACATAGATCCTCCTTATTCTAAGTCTCCACTCATCTGGCCCGTCAAGCCCAAGGGCATAATCGTGTCTATAGTCGGCATGTCACCTATGCTCGATCAGCGATATCAGAAAATCCTCGCGATCATTTCGGCCTGGTAGGCCAGCAGAAGCTTGTCACTTTTCTTGTTTGACAATCGAAAACAGAGAATTTTTCTACTATTTCTAACGATGACAATAGTGGAGTGTAACACGTAACACTTCATAAGTACTAAAAGTCTTGCCTAGCAAGCCAGAAACGAGGACAGGAGGAACATGAGGGCCGAAGAAGAACTGGTTTTCCGGTGGAAATGTGATTATTGTGTGTCGTGCTCGACCCTTTTTCCGACTTGAAAGGTCGATTGTTTCAAGAAGGGGATATTTAAGAACCCTGGCAGGTTGATCTGGATGGCCCAAATCTTGTGGCCCGGTGCTGACAAACTGGAAATACGCGACAGAATCAGAACTCACTAGGCGGTTGCTTCCTCCTCTTCAATCTGCATCCGCTCGTTCATATCCAGGCGGAAGGTTCCATAGGGATTGACATGCTGATAGAAGAGCGACGTTAACCCGCGCCAATCTGTTGGCTGCATAGCCTGGAAGTGTTTCGGCTCAGCGAGGACCCGTTGCACCAAAAGGGTGTTAATGTAGATCAGGCAGATTTGCAAGAGATGCAGGGAAAGGGCCACTAACTCTTGTTCATCGAGCCGGTTGGTCTGGAAATCTCCTTCGTGCCCGTAGAAAATGAAGGCCGTAGCCCCATTCCAGTTCTCAATGACGTTGAGTCCCCCATATATCTCCCGCCTGAGTGCTTCCGAGGATAAGTAGCGGCACAGAAAGATGGTCTTGATAGGCTTCCCCATGCTCGCCGGTGCTCACCCGTTTGAGTCCCGTATTCGTTCCCATGGCGTAGAGGGAGAGCAGTCGCTTGCGAAGGACCTCGCGATCCAGGACTTCGCGGGTGGCTGGACTTTTAAAGTGCTGCGTGAAATCAAGGCGCAGATCCGTCTCTTTCAAGATGTCGAGCAGACTCGTCATGGCCCACGGCCTGCCAATCTCCCCCTTGAGCCTGCCCAGATTCCTGGGCTCTTCTTGTGGCTCCAGCGGGGAAAGGGATATCCAGCCCCCGCGTTTGTCGAGAATGCGGACCTTCTCCTGTGGGAGCGAGCGATTAAAGGCTGTCTTCGTGTCTTCACTGCCATAGGTCGTCGGATCATTGGCGCCCACAATCTGATTATCGATAGCGCCCCGATCCTCATGCATCCCTATGTGTATTATCAGGCAACCTCACATTCTCGTAAAGGGCCGAGATAGGAAAGGTAATATTGAGGCTTGTGAGTCCTACCTTGTCACCTGCTCCGAAAAGGTGAAGCGTCCAGAGGGCAGTGGAAGCACGGCGATACACATCGACGGCCTGCAATTTGGTGTCTATCAGGACATATTCCTCTATCGTAGGACAGGTCCGGTAATAGATAAATTTCTGACCCCGATCATACGCTTCAGTGCTGGGCGAAAGCACTTCAACCACGAGGCGTGGAGAATGGACTATATCATCCGCTCCTCGGTTGCGTTCATCGCAACTGACTGACGCATCTGGATAAACGTATCGACTTTCAGAGAGGCTTACGCGCGCGTCAGAGTTGTAGACGCGACAGGGACCATCACGCAGGAAGCTGCGAAGCAGACCGATGATAGTAATGCTAATCGTGGAGTGATCGAGCGTTCCCCCCGACATCATGTAGGCATAGCCATCAATGTACTCGTAGCGAGCTTCTACGCTGCCGCGGTCAAGCGCTAAGTAGTCATCGACGCTCATACGTATGCGATGTGGTTGGTCGATCATGTGTGTACGCTTCTTTACCCACTGATGGCCACCAATAGGTGAGCATGACGTCTAACATGCCAATAGTGGTTCATTTCTACCATTATTGTAGGAGAGCCGGATTGTATTGTCAATGATAGAGATTGCGAGTTGCCAAAGGCCCTGATCACGTTGCGAGAGAACCAATTGCTCTAGACAAAGAAAATGCTTGTGAAATACTGTAAGGCACAGTATAATCATCCATATATGCATGTCTCGCTTAGAGGTGGAAGGGCATCCATGACGCAGATAAGCTCAACAGGTAAAAAAATAGTCATGCTCAGCAGCACCGCCCGCGATTTACCCGAACATCGCAAAGAGGTGCTGGATGCCTGCTTGCGCCAGGGCATGTACCCGCTGATGATGGAACATCTGCCAGCTAGCGATGCCGACGCCATCGCTGAATCGCTGCGCATGGTCAATGAAGCTGACATCTACCTCGGCATCTTCGCGTATCGCTACGGCTATATCCCCAAAGGCCACGACATTTCCGTCACCGAAATGGAATACAACCGCGCCATCGAACGAGGCATTCCCCGTTTAATCTTCCTGATGCACGAAGATCATCCCCTCAAAGCAGCAGACGTAGAAAGAGGCGAGGGTGCGACCAAACTCGAAGCACTCAAAGCCCGGCTAAAAACCGAACGAGTTGTCAACTCCTTCATATCACCTGCTGACTTGCGCGCCCATGTTATCAACAGTCTGTCACAACTGCGCCAGCCCAACCTCACCGCGTTTCACTACATCAGCGACATCCCCGCGCCGCCTGAACCCTACATCGCCCATCCGTATACCCTTTTGCAGACCCAAAACCTGGTTGGGCGACAGGCCGAACTGAACCAGCTCACCGACTGGGTCGCTAAACCCGGCTCTGATATTTATCAAGCACGCATATTCAATGTCGTTGCCATCGGTGGCATGGGCAAAAGCGCCCTCACCTGGAAGTGGTTCCATGACATCGCCCCACACGAGATGCAGCCACTCGCGGGTCGCCTGTGGTGGAGCTTCTACGAGAGCGACGCCACCTTCGAGAATTTCGTCATCCGTACCCTGGCCTACGTCAGCAAGCAGACCAGAGAGGACATCCAGCAGCTCCCGCAGCCTGAACGCGAAGCGCAATTACTCTCCATCCTCGACCACGAGCCATTCCTGCTCGTCCTCGATGGCCTGGAGCGCCTCCTCATCGCCTATGCGCGCATGGATGCCGCTCGCCTGGCCGATGACGACCTCGACCAGCGCACAGCCAACGTGGTCGCCGGGGTGCTCGGCCTGCCAGAAAGCGCCGCCCAGTCCTTTATCGGGCAATATCGCCTGCGCAAGACTGCCGACCTGCGCCCAGGCTCTTTTTTGCGCAAGCTGGCCACAGTACGCTCAGCGCGCATCCTCATCAGCACCCGTCTCTATCCGGCAGACTTGCAAACAGAAACCGGTACTGAACGCTCCGGTTGTGCGGAGCTCTTCCTGCATGGTCTCTCAGACGACGACGCGCTCAACCTGTGGCGTGCCTTCGGCATCAGTGGTTCGCGCGAAGCCCTGCTGCCCCTCTTCCACACGTTTGACAACCACCCCCTCCTCATCCAGGTGCTGGCAGGCGAGATCGCCCATGACCGTCGCACCCCTGGAGACTTTGACCAATGGCGCAAAAATCACCCTGACTTCAACCCTTTCAGTCTGCCATTGGTGCAGGTGAAATCGCACGTCCTCGAATGTGCCCTGCGCGGGCTAGATAAGACCACCCAACAGGTGCTGTTTACCATTGCTGCTTTCCGTATGCCTGCCGCCTACGATACCCTCGTCGCTCTGTTCGTTGGCGAAGGCATGCCCTGCAAGAGTGAAACCGCGCTCATCACCATCCTGGCTGACCTGGAAGATCGCGGTCTGCTTGGCTGGGACCGGCGCGCCAACCGCTACGACTTGCACCCCATTGTGCGCGGCGTGACCTGGGCCGGACTGGGTAGTCAGGCCCGGCAAGGCATTTATCAGACGCTCAGCACGCACTTCGAATCTTTGCCCAAGACGACCAACAATTGGCAGAAGGTCGAGAGCCTGGAAGACCTGACATCGGCCATCGAGTTGTTTAACACGTTGATTGGTCTTGGGCGCTTCGACAATGCTGTAGATCTGTATCAAGATCGCCTAAACCAGGCTCTGCTTTATCGCTTGGGTGCCAGCCGTCAACATATCGAACTGTTAGAGATGTTCTTTCTCGATGGGCTTGATCAGTTGCCACGTCTGAGTAAAACAGGTGACCAAGCCTACGTGCTCAGTGCTCTGGCACTAAGCGTTACAGCCAATGGACAGATGGGGCAGGCTGCAGCGCTGTATCGCCGTAGTCTTGACATCTACGAAAAAATGGGTGACCAGTCAAATATGGGTATCAGTCTGCACAACCTATCAGGTGTTCTGCGCTTCTCAGGGGCCTTGCACGAATCGGAGGTTGCCGCGCGCCAAGCATTACTCTTCGCACGGCAGGTAAGTAACCAGGAAGGTAAGGTACATAGTTTGTACTGGTTGGGGCTAGCGCTAGCTGCGCGAGGCATGCAAGTGGAGAGTGCACAAGCGTTAGATCGATCACTCGAACTAGCGCATTTAGGCGAAGCCTACCAATCCTACGATGACCAAGCGATGCGTGCCTTGTGGTTTGGAGAATATGCTGAGGCTCGCAGGTTGGCCAATCAGGCGATGGCTTACGCTCAACAACTGCGCTTTGAGAGAGGGATTATTTATGCGGCGCGACTGCAAGGGGAGGCCGCCCTGGGCCTGGACGACCTGGCGACGGCAGAAGAGCGCCTGCATTATGCTCTGGCTCGTGCGCGAGCAGCGAATTTGATTGAGGAAGAGCTTCCTGCGCTGATCGGACTGGCGGAGTTACGGCGGCGACAGCGCGATCTCAAGGCCGCACGCGATTTGCTCAACGATGTCTGGGAGCCAGCAGAGCGAGGTCCATTCAAGCTCTTTCACGCTGATGCGTGCAACGTCCTGGCGCAAATCGAACGCGACGCGGGCGATCACGCAGAGGCAGTCAAAGCAGCGTCGATGGCGTTCCAGTTGGCGTGGTGCGATGGGCCGCCCTTTGCTTATCACTGGGGTTTGCACAAGGCGACAGCGCATCTTTCTGCTCTGTGCGTGCCAGAACCTGCACTGCCGCCCTTCGATGCATCGAAGTTTGAGCCTATGCCTCAGATCGAGATAGACCCCCTCAAAGGAAACAGAACCAAATTAACCGCTGAGCGTTTTGGAATGGTCTCTCCTGCACGAGGCATATAACCTACCTGCAAGAGCCTTCACCAAAGGAATGATACGCCTGGCAAGATGTTTTGCGAGTTTACATAAGAAAGAAGTTAGTCGTTCATGCAGTACAAACGTATTCCGCATACGCATCTTTCCACTTCAACGCTATGCTTAGGCACCGCCTTATTTGGCACCGATGTGGATGAAGCCACATCATTCGCCATCTTAGACACCTTCTTCGAGCATGGTGGAACCTTCCTGGATACCGCACATGCCTATGGCGAATGGGTACCAGATGGCATCAGCCAGAGTGAAAGAGTCATTGGTACATGGCTCAAAGAACGCGGATTACGTGAACGAGTGGTTCTTGCGACAAAAGGAGGGCAGCCGTATGAAGCCACTCCGCACCTTTCACGCTTGAGCCATGACGAGATTGTCAGTGATCTTGATGGCAGCCTGCAATGCTTGCAGGTAGACGCTATTGACCTCTACTGGCTGCATAGAGATGATCCAACACGGCCCTAGCAAATATTTTAGGCACACTAAACGAACAGGTCACTAAGGGAAAAATACGCTATTTTGGCTGCTCCAACTGGCATACCAATCGTATTCGAGAGGCGATGCAGTATGCTGCTCAACACAATATCGCAGGGTTTGTGGGAGATCAGCTAATGTGGAGTTTTGCCACCCCTAACCCGCGTGGCATAGAAGATACCTCATTAGTCTTCATGGATGCGCAGATGTTGGAGTTTCATCGCGAAACCAACCTGGCAGTCCTGGCATACACACCACAGGCTCGCGGCTTCTTTTCAAAGATAAGCAATGATGCGACGACTCTTTCAGAACGGTTACGTAAAACCTATGATAACGCCGAAAATAGGGAGCGTTTACGGCGTCTTCGGACCGTTTCCGACGAATTGTCGCTTTCGCTACCAACCTTGTTACTGGCCTATCTGACGAATCAACCATTTCCAACATTTCCTATCTCCGGTAACACAAGCACGCAGCAACTGCTGGAAAATCTCCAGGCAGGTGACGTTGTGTTGAGTAGGGATACGCTGCACTATCTTGAGCAGGGTACCACAACTGATAGCTAATTATCCGTCAGTTTGCTCTTGTCTCACGAGACTACGCGAACAATTGCAAATGGGTATACTCTCCTATGATCTCCACGGCTTGCGAGCACTTGTCGAAGGGACAAAAGAATCCTAAGTACGCACCTTTTCATCTTGCCATCTTTCCACGTGATTATGTTTAGCAACCAGAAGGGACACAATCCATGCTGACAGGACTCGGACACATTGCCTTTCGCGTTACTGATCTTGAAAAAGCACGCGACTTCTATTGTAACAAACTAGGATTACGCGAAGTCTTTCGTCTGGAACGCAAGCATGACCATCGCACTGGATCATTTATATCCAGGTTGCCCCGGTCACTTCATCGAACTACTCCCCAGTACCAGTACGCAAGCAAAGGAAATCTCTTCTGAACGCGCCGTCTGATTTAACCACTTCTGTCTCCTGGTCGATGATCTGCAAGCCACCTTACGTACCTTTGAAGCGCGTGGTCTTGAGCTTACTGACACGCCTTATTTCGGCCTGGATCACAACTGGCAATATTTGCTACGGGACCCTGATGGAAACACCATTGAGCTGTTGCAAATCTCACCCGAAGCGCCACAGGCGGCTGCAGACGCACGCTGGTCTTAGTAGTCGTTGTTTCATATTCCTGATATCAATCACGCACAAAGAAGTAGTACAGAAAGGACGAAAACCGTCTCTTCTCAGCATGGCTTCATTCCGCTTCCCTGCGGCGCCAAGCAACGACACAGCGTGCTGGGCGTCATCCCAGATACACACCTTGCGTCCAGCCTCTGCTGCCGGAGAACTCAACCACCATGGAAGATCAAGGAGGTGACAAAAGATGAGCAGCATACCTTGCAAGCCCTGTCTGTCTCGTATATCTCGCATAAATTCATCAATAATGGAACCATCCGTCCCTCCTCGCCATGCGCATCTACTCATGAGCACGACGATTTCATCCCTCAATACCGGTTCTCTCATGGGAGGCTCTCTTCCCCCAAAGCACCACATCATCCAAAAACAATTAGTGCTGAAAATCAGCGGTATCTACCCGAAAATACCGCTGATTCAAGCTCATCTCCCGTTTATAGTCGGCCATCTTCCACTACCCCATCCACACACACAACACCTGTTACTCTTGTTACTCTGAGCCTACACGACTCACATGGATTTGATACTCGTGCAACACCCGACACACCTGTATGGAACACCCACATCGTACCCCGAATGAGGTCAGGACATCGTACCCTTTCAACGAGTGTCCTCTCACCTCAACGAGAGGTACGATGTCCTGACCCTGACCCAGTTACGATGTGGGTATTCCATACACACCTGTTACTCTTGTTACTCTTGAACCAGTGGGCCTCCCAAACTCAAAAGTATCTGACACACCTGACACACCTGATACACTTGTTACTCTTAAACCTGTATGCCTCCCAAACTCAAACTTCTCTGGCACACCTGCAACACCTGATACTCTTGTTACTCTTGTTACTCTTGAACCAGTGAACCGCTTCGCCTCAAGCTTGTCTGACACACCTGATACACTTGTTACTCTTGATACACTTGATACACCGGATACTCTCCACTCACCCACTACCACGTGCGCCAGCAGTTGCTCACACACCCTCAACCCCTTCTCTCAACCTCGATACCATCACCAAAATAATCCGTACCCTCTTCTCTTGCTCCCATGACATCCACTTCTTCCACTGGCTCATCTTTGCTCAAAAAATCGGTTGTTCCATCTGCGACAGGTGGCTCGTCCGAGACACCATCTTCCCCCGTCACCCTCGCCCTCTCCAAAACCCTCACTCACCATCTACCTCAAGCAAACGAACAGAGGCGCGCCTGGCTTGAACGCATCCTCCCGTTCATCTGCGCTTTTGAGTTTGCCCCATCCTTTCATTCCAGTCCCAGAAACATTACTGAGCAACCTCGTTTTCTCCTTTGCTGACACGAGCACATCTGCGACAAGTGCGACAAACAGCAAGCAGCGTTCCCAAAAGGAGTGAACGTGTTCGATCCTCTTCGTCGCATCAAAAGGTGTGGTTCTTACCGTCACAGACCACACCTCTCCGCCTTATATCATTTTCTAGCGATTTCATGAGTCTCATCTTCGAGCATGTGGCGTAGCAGAAAGGTGACCCAGGTGCGGTAGGGACGCCAGCCATCGGAGATGGTGCGCAATTCCTCACTGGCGGGTTCGGCTTTGAGATTGTAGGCCATAGCGACGGCCCGCGGGAGGCGAGGCTCGTTGAGGGTTAGGTAGTCGGGATCACCGGCACCGCGCAGCAGGATATGCTCGGCGGAGAAGATACCAATGCCGGGAAGTTGTTGCAGCGCTTCAAGCGCTTCTTCCGGCGGCAGCGAACGGAGGCGTGAGGCATCCAGGCGGCCCTCGATTGTGGCTTCCGCAAGACGGTGCAGGTATTCGATCTTGCGTCCGAAGAGGCCGGGGAAGCTTTCTAGCTGGAGGAGACGTGTGGGAGCGGGAAAGGCGTGTTCCTGCTCTCCATGTATATCAACTACATCGCCCAGTTCTTCAGCTATGCGGGCTTTCACGCGCGCCGCCTGGGTAATGCGTATGCGGTGACCGATGAGGATCCAGGCACCGGCCTCGTAGGTAGAGTAGAAACAGACCGGACGCAAACCCGGGTACCGGACTTGCATTCTCCCGACAATGGGGTCATGCTCACCCACCAGTGGGAAAGCGTTGCCATCGACATCTAGCGAAAGAATGCGGGCAACCTGTTTGCGTACTACTTCCTTATCGGCCTCGCCGAACATCTCGCCTATGACTGTATCGTCCTCTTCCCTGAGGCACACACCGACTGCCTGTTCGCTGTCGTCTGCTACGAAAGCAAGGTGAAGATGGCCCGCTGTCGGCGCTGCTTTATGGGCAGCCGGGGCAAAGCTGCCAAGGAATGTGGCACTGGCGGCCAATGAGAATGGTCCACGCGGCGTGATCTCGAAACGCTGTTTAAGAGTTGACTGTGTCATACTGTTAGCCTCCTTGAAACGTATTTCTGCTTATGAAATCTCATTTACTTTGGTCTTCTAAAGAAGTATAACAGGAGATTGTGACAGTGGTGTGTCAGTAGCGCAACAAAATCCAGGCTGGGCAGAAAAACCAACTATAGCCTCCTTGACGTAACTGTCTTAATTAACTAAAATGAACGAGAAGAGAAAAGAGACTTAGACTTTTTCCCAGAATGCGAAATGGTCTGTACGTGAAGAGAGGCAATTATGGCGGATCGCGTGGGACAGCAGCTAGGCAATTATCGCCTGGTTCGTTTGTTGGGACAGGGCGGCTTCGCTGAAGTATACCTCGGGGAGCATATCTACCTTGGGACTTCTGCCGCCATCAAGGTGCTGTACACCCAGATAGCCAATGATGATACCGAGCACTTTCGCAAAGAGGCGCGCACGATTGCACGCCTGGTACATCCCCATATCGTGCGCGTACTCGAATATGGAGTTGAGGGTACTACCCCGTTTCTCGTCGTGGATTACGCTCCGAATGGCAGCTTACGCACGCGGCATCCGCGCGTACCGCTGCCAGTGTCAACCGTGGTAGGCTATGTGACGCAAATCGCCGATGCCCTGCAATATGCCCATGACCAGAAAGTGATACACAGGGACATCAAGCCGGAAAACATGTTGCTGGGTCGGAGGAATGAAGTGCTGCTCAGTGATTTTGGTATTGCCGTAGTGGCGATGAGTGCAAACTATCAGAGCACGCAGGGCATGCAAGACATAGCCGGTACCGTCGCTTACATGGCCCCGGAGCAGATTCAAGCCCAGGCAGGTCCTGCCAGCGATCAGTACTCGCTTGGCGTAGTCGTCTACGAATTGTTGAGTGGAGCGCGACCCTTTCAAGGCGCGTTTACCGAAGTTGCTGTGAAGCATACGCTGGTGCCGCCCCCTTCATTACGTGAGAAGCTGCCGATGCTCTCTCAAGAAGTCGAGGCGGTGGTTATGAAGGCCCTCGCCAAGCATCCCAAGCAGCGTTTTGTCGATGTACAGGCCTTTGCCACGGCGCTGGAAGAGGCCAGCCGTCACGCTTCATCGACAACTACTTTTAAGGTTATGCCTGAGGAAGGAACACCACTGAGTAATGAGACGGTTCTCCTGTCAAAGCAGGAGGGATTACCTACATCTCTCTTCACAGAACAGAGTGAGTCATTACAGTCAGCAGTAGACGAGGCATCATCTGGGGAAGATCGCGAGCCCGTAGTAGATACACCTGGTCTGGGACCTTCGGCACTGGAGTCTCCGGCAACTTCTGTGAATACGCCCGTATTGAAGCAACCGGAGACAACCGCGCTGTCAGTTCAGACTTCGGGAGGAAGCGGACGTGTATCCCGGCGAACTTTACTTGTGGGATTGGCAGGAGTGGCCGTTGTTGGGGCGGTAGGAGGAATTGCCTGGTTTACACGTCCACAAGGATCGAATGTACCATCTCAACCTACTGCTGTACCGCCTGCCAGCGGAGGGGCTACGGGGGCTGCGCTCTACATATTTCGGGGACATAGCGATTGGGTATGGTCGGTCGAGTGGTCGCCCAATGGGATGCGCATGGCCTCTGCCAGCGCTGATGGCACAGCGCAGGTTTGGGATGCAATGAATGGTGATCATGTTAACGTGTATTCTGGTCATGCCAATACGGTTTATGCTGTATCATGGTCGCCAGAGGGGAAGCGCGTGGCCTCAGCAGGTTATGATAAGACAGTACAGATTTGGGATGCGACATACGGAGATCACTTTTACACCTATCATGGCCATCATGGCTGGGTGTGGACAGTAGCGTGGTCACCAGATGGCAAGCGCATTGCCTCGGGAGGCGAGGACAAAACGGTGCAAGTCTGGGATGCGATAGATGGTCGGCACGCGAACACGTATCATGGTCATACGGATTATATTCATGCCGTGGCGTGGTCACCGGATGGGAAGCGCATTGCCTCGGCAAGCGGCGATGGCACGGTGCGCGTGTGGGATGCAGCTACTGGCCTGAAGCTCTATACCTATCAGCCGTATTACACATCGATGTGGTCGGTGGCATGGTCCCCGAACGGGAAGCGTATTGCCTCGGCAAGCGATAATAAGACGGTGCAGGTCTGGGACGCGGCGGACGGCTCGCATCTCTATAGCTATGGAGGTCATACCGACTTCGTTTATGCCGTGGCATGGTCACCCAGCGGGAGACAAATTGCTTCAGCGGGAGATGATAAGACGTTGCAGGTCTGGAGCGCAGATGATGGTACTCCTTTTTATATCTATAATGGCCACAAGGATGGAGTACGTTCGGTTAGCTGGTCGCCGGATGGGAAGCTTGTTGCCTCTGGCTCTTTCGATAAGACGGTGCAGGTTTGGAAAGCGCCCCAGGAGGGATGAGAGAGTGATGTGGGCCAATGGAGAGCTATAGATGACTGAGGAGATATATCCGACTGACCGTGAATCGTTGGAGCGTGACTGCGATGTTGAGTTCTTCATTGCCAGCGGGCCGGGAGGGCAGCATCGCAATAAGGTCGAGACCGGGGTGCGGTTGCTGCATCGCCCAAGTGGTATTGTTGTGACAGCTACTGAGCGCAGGTCGCAACATGCCAACCGGGAGATGGCGTTTCAGAGGATGGCGGAGCGGTTAGAGGAGCGCCAAAAGGTTTCGATTCCTAGAAAACCGACGCGTCCTACCCTGGCAAGCCGACGACGCAGGCTCGAGGGGAAGCGCCACGCGAGCCAGATCAAAAGGCAGAGATCTGTTTCTCCTGAATAATAGCGATTATGGCGTCGTAGGTAAGTATCTGGGTCTATGGCGGGCTTTGGTGCTCTGCTCGAAAGCGTAGGCGAATTTGATCAGGGTTGGCTCGCTGAAAGCTCTTCCCATGAATGTGATGCCCACTGGGAGTTCAAACGCGTAACCCACAGGGACGGTGATTGCAGGATAGCCCGCCAGAGCAGCAGGTTGTGAGCTGCCGCCTCCCGTATCAGGATCACCATTGACCAGATCAATAAGCCAGGGCGGGCTACCGCTGGGCATGATCAGCGCATCAAGCGTGTATTTGTCCATTACCGCGTCGATGCCTTCCTGGCGCGAGAGGCGGTAGTTCTCTTCGAGTGCCGAGAGATAGGCGGAATCGGAGAGCGAGGTGGTCTCCTGGGCCATTAAGAGGATTTCCTGGCCAAAGTATGGTAATTCTTGATCGGCATGGGCTTTGTTGAACGCGATGATGTCGGCGAGGCTGCGCACTGCTGTGCTGGCGAGCTCGGCCAGATAAGCGTTGAGATCAGCCTTAAATTCGTGGAGCAGCACGGTAAGTTCTGCTTTAGATAATGACATTTGCTTTGCCGTCGAGATATCCGCGGGATCGATAACCTCCGCTCCTAACTCTTTTAATTGTTCAATCGCTCTGTTCGCGATAGCATCGGCTTTGGGGCTGTAGCCGAAATAGACCTGTCGAGCGATACCGATACGTGCTCCGCGCAAGCCATTGGGGTCCAGAAACTGGGTATAGTCGCTATGGAATTTTCCCTCGCTTTCCCGCGTAGCAGGATCGCGCGGGTCAACACCGGTCAAAGCTCCAAGCACGGCAGCGGCATCGGCAACGGTGCGCCCGAACGGGCCAACAGTGTCCTGGCTGTGGGCGATGGGAATAACTCCGGCGCGGCTGGTGAGACCTACTGTGGGCTTGATGCCGACCACCCCATTAGAGGAGGCTGGACAGAGGATTGAGCCGTCCGTTTCAGTACCCAGTGAGACAGCTGCCAGATTGGCAGCGATGGCTGACGCCGAGCCTGAGCTTGACCCACAGGGGGTGCGGTTGAGCACATAGGGGTTGCGTCCCTGTCCTCCGCGGCCACTCCACCCACTTGACGAGGCAGTTGAGCGGAAATTTGCCCATTCGCTGAGATTCGTTTTACCGAGGATTACCGCACCGGCCTGGCGCAGCCTTTCTACTACAAATGCATCACGCGGAGGGCGCGATCCAATGAGGGCGAGTGAGCCTGCTGTTGTCTGCATCTCATCTTTGGTGGCGATATTGTCTTTGAGCAGAATGGGAATGCCGTGGAGGGGACCACGTGGACCGTGACTCCGACGCTCCTGGTCGAGTTTTTCTGCTATCTCGAGCGCAGCGGGATTGATCTCTAGAACCGATAGGAGGGTAGGGCCTCGTTGGTCGAGCGCGTGGATTCGTTCAATATACATTTCTGCGAGTTTGCGCGCGGTCAGCTCTCCGCCGGTCATCGCAGCTTGCAAATCAACGATAGTCGTTTCTTCAAGCTGCGTGAAGGGTGTGCCATTTTGCTCGTTTATCACTATGAGGCCCTTTCATCGTTGCATTTAAAAATGCTAGCAAGGCTGATTTTTGCCTTGCTAACTTTCCTATCATACACTATTTGCTCTTTATTGTCTAAACACCAAAGCATGCTCGTTTATGTTGTAGAATTAGGGGGTATTAAGGCTCTACTTATTCTTTCGTTAGGGAGTTACAACAGATGAAGGTAAAGAACCTGATTACCTGGGGTGGGATTCCACTTGGCGCACTGGGGGTTGGGCTGGCGATCAAGAGCTTTTTGCCACAGCGTTTCGAGACCGCTAGCTGGGTAGGAGAGAAGGGGAATGTGACGCGTTTGGATAGCGAGACGCTTCCCGCGGTTGAGGTCTCATTTTTACGTTGCGGCAGTATTTCCATTCCAGAACTGATTGCTGTGCGAGGAGCATTCTCGTTGGTACCACGTGTTATCTCCCATAGCGCGGTATTAATACGCCATCCAAAAGCACTCTTTTTATATGATACTGGTCTCTGCTCTGATATTGACAGATACCTGGTCGACCAGTCGCTGTTTTTCCGTAAGACCCTGGCGAACTTTCATTTGGAGCAGTCGCTTGGTAGCCATCTGCGAGAGAGGGGAGTGGGGCGCGGAGAACTGGATTTTGCCCTGCTGTCACATCTACACTGGGATCACGTCAGTGGTATTCCTGATATTCCTGGCGTACCTCTACGTGTTAATCGCGTTGAATACGAGGCGGCGAAGCATGGCCTGCTCAACGCGGGCAATGGGCTTGTGCGGCGACTCATGAGTGGTAATGCTGTTGAGTGCTTTGACTGTGCAGGCCCTACTTATGAGGGTTTTCGTTCCAGCCTTGATCTTTTTGGTGATGGCACTGTTGTCCTGGTGCCGCTGCCGGGCCACACCGCTGGAAATACTGGTATGTTCATCAATCGTTCCAATGGTTCTCGCCTGTTCCTGCTCGGCGACGCTGTCTGGGTTGCGGAGAATTTCAAGCGCCCGGCGACTATGCATCCCTTTATCTGGTCACGCGTAACAGGCGATGATGCTACCGCGCGCCAGACCCTGATTGACCTGCACCGCTACGCGCTGCACCATCCTGAGATTCCACTGATTGGCATGCATGATGCCGCATCGCAGGAGCAGTTTATGAAATCGGAGATATACATTGAGGCGGCGAAAATATAAAAAAGTAAATCCATCCCAAGCTTGACACTACGGTTAAAATACTAGTGCAGGAAAGGGAGAGTGCGAATATGAGAGCAACACCCATTGGACGTAATCGCAAAGGACAGCCTATCGTGCTGATGCGTCTCCATCAGGGAGCGGAGATGCGCAAGCGCTACATTGCCCACATACCGAGGTGGCGTCAACCTCTGATAGGTTATGTGTTTACCTTTCCTCTTGTTGCGCTGTCTATAGCCCTGACGTTGTTAATGCAAAAAATGCTCCCACATTACTATTTTCCCGGTGCAATGTTGCTGCTAGCTATTGTGTTGGTAGCGTTTATCTGGGGAGTTGGTCCTGCGCTACTCTCGGTTCTCATCGGTAGCCTTGCTCTCGATTATTTTTACATACCCTCGAGTGAACAAATTACCCTGAAAAACGGGTATGGTCTGATACAAATATTGCCCTTTTTCCTGGTTGGCATTGTGATTGCTATTATCTCAGGTCAACGTGAAGCTGCACGCAGGCGTGCCCTTTTTGCTGAACAGACTTTACAAGAGCACGCAGCGAATCTTGAAGAGGCCAATCAAGAGCTAAAAGAGGTCAACCAGATGAAGGATAAATTTATTTCAATGGCCTCCCACGAATTGAAAACCCCGATAACCACTATTCGTGGCCAGGCGCAGATTATGCTGCGACGCCTGTCGAAGCAGAAGGAACTACCCAGGGAATTAACTAATGTGCCTGTTGCTCTAGAGAAAATTGACGAGCAGACGCGTCGTTTAAATGCTCTGGTAGATGATCTACTTGATCTTAGTAGTATCAGGGCCGGTAAAATTGAGTTGCGTTTGAGTTCCTGTGACCTGCGTGAAGTGTGCGGCAGTGTTATCGAGGAGCAGCGTCAGCTCTCCGGGCGCGATATCGAGTTGGAGCAATCTTCGGTGCCTGTCACGTTGAATGCGGATGGCGAGAGATTGTCCCAGGTTATTACCAACCTGGTCAGCAATGCCATTAAGTACTCACCGGAAAAGAGTCCTATACGGGTAAGCGTTCTCCAGCAAGAGAAGGCGGTACAACTGGTGGTGCGAGATTACGGCGAAGGTATTTCAAAAGACCAGCAAAAACATATCTTTGAGACATTCTACCGTTCTCCAGATGCGCAAACGTCGGAGAAAAGCGGTTGGGGCCTGGGGCTTGCCATTTGTAAAGATATTGTCGAGCGACATGGTGGACGCATCTGGTGCGAGTCGCACAAGGGAGAGGGTAGCACGTTTTTTGTAGAGTTGCCGGTAGGATAGAGTTGTAGAGTGGGGTAGGGAAGGATACTAAAGGAGATTACGCCAGAAGCCGCCGCGTTCGTTTGTTTTGATACGATGAAAGTTGGCGCAGCTAAAGTAATTGGATACTATACCTACAGGGAAAACTATACGTAGCTGTCATAGAAAAGAGGAAAATTTTCAAATGAAGAGTATATATGAATGGATAGCTAATGATGACAGGCTGGGAAAGCAAAGGAAATGGGCAAAAGAAAAACTCCCGAACATTCAATGTTCAGGAGTTTGAGAGGCAGGGGTGGCAAGGCTCGAACTCGCGACATTCCGTTTTGGAGACGGACGCTCTACCAACTGAGCTACACCCCTAGGATAGGAAAAATGGCGGAGAGGGTGGGAGTCGAACCCACGGAAGGGTTTACCCCTTCAGCGGTTTAGCAAACCGCCGCACTAGGCCACTATGCGACCTCTCCGAATTGAACGCTTTGTGTGACAATTATACTTCTGTTCGGGTTGGCTGTCAATCCTTTTTTCCAGGCAAGTTTCGGACTTACTTTGGTAGGTTTGGAGGAAACACGTAGAACTTATCCGGTGGCGGGTCGGGCGTGCCATACTCCATGGTGATTAGATCATGTGATGACAGGGTTACTTCGTTGTTGAGCGGAGATGTGACAACGCCCGCGAATGGCTTCCCGTTGACAAATATTTTCCAGCCTGTATTTTGTGTGAGTTCTGGTGGAAAGTTAAGCTTCGCGAACCCTTCATGCCAGATAGTCAAGAAGTCGTCGAGCGCCACGTTATGAACTTTGGCGGGAGCTTCAATATGGATGATGCCATCGTCAGTATGGGTGTGCATCCAGTAAAAACAACTGTGATCAGTGGGAATACCAATACCCGCTGGGATAGTGACGAACTTCCCATTGATATAGATGGTGAGATGGATGTGAATATGGTAGTTGTTCTGCTCCATGCTTTCACAGGGTACGTTACTGATTGGTGGATGCAGTGTATTAAAAGAGATGATTGACTGTATCTGGAGAAATATGAAGCCCATGAGGCCCAGGAGTAAGGCGCTGCCTCCGATTGCGCTCAATAAGAAGATGCGTGTGTTCTTTTGCTGTTTGCGCCGGAACATTCTCGCGGCTCTGCGCTCCCTACGAAGCTCTTCTTCTTGTTCTGTTTCTATTTGTGGCGTCAATTGTTGGCTGCTCATTGTCTTCTTTTTCTCTTGCTGCCTTCGGCGGCGTTGAAGATAAAAAATAGGGCGGGGACATCCCTGCACCCCGTTTATTCATCTGTCATTAGGAACGGGAGAGTGGGAGAGGGAGTAACTAGAGGGGCATAAAAGGCCAATGTCTTCCCCGCGCGGGGAAGACATTGGCCTTTTATGCTATTACGCGGTCTTACTATATGGCTGTTCTATGGAGGAGGCGAGTGGCAGGGTGAACCAGAAGGTCGAGCCTTCGCCTGGCGTGCTTTCGACGCCGACATTGCCCTGGAGTTGTTCGATGATGGCTTTACAGATGTAGAGGCCAAGGCCAAGCCCGGCGTTTGAACTACCTGTGCTGCTGCTCACCCTGGTACCGTGTACGCGATAGAAGCGCTCCCAAATCTGTGTTTGTTCTTCGGGAGAAAGGCCGCTTCCTTCATCTCGCACCGAAACGTGGGCATTTTCTTCATTTATGTGTACTGAAACCTGGATGGGCCTATCCTCGGGTGAGTACTTGAGGGCATTGGAGATATAGTTTCTCAAAACCTGGCTGATGCGATCCGCATCTGCGAGTACAGGGGCTACTATCTCGTCCGGCATTTCGAGAGTGATGGTCCTATTTGGCCACGCGAGACGCTGCTCTTCTACTGCCTCATGCACCATCATGGCGAGATTGCAAGGCATGAGGCTTAGCTCCAAATTTTGTTCTTCCGAACGCGAGACGTCCAACAGGTCGTCGACGAGACGATCAAGCAATTTGATCTGGCGTTCCGTGCTCTCGAGCATGCCCTGCATTTTCTGGAAGGTCAGCAAACTATTCTTGATCTGGCGTACTGTAAGTTGTGTATTGCCTTTGATGCTTGTCAAAGGAGTTTTGAGTTCGTGGCTCGTCATGCCAAGGAATTCATCCATTCTGCGATTGGCCTCACGCAGGGCTAGCTCGTTGGCGCGCGCTTCGGCACGTTCGCGCAACAGGCGATCGCGTTCGATGACCAGGGCGGCAAGTTTTGCCACTGCTTTGGCTAAGGCAATTTCATCGGCGTCATAATCATGCTCCTGACCACCATAATCTAATGAAAGGAGGCCGACAATCTGCTCGCCTATGACCATGGGAACTATAAGCATCGTGTGAATATTGTAAGGATTAGGCTGTGCGCTAAAAGGGGGCTTTGTTATGTCGAGGAGCAGAGCTTCGTTTGCTCGTAACTGGGCCGCGAAGGTGGGATCAAGACCATCGCCCAGACGAGCCTCCGTTTGTTGCTCATTCCACCACTGGCGTTCCTCTTCGGGTGAAAGTCCAACGACGGCTATGGGATGGAGTATCTCGGTATCCGGTTCAATCGCGGTAAGACTGACGCGTTGGCAGCCAAGGACACTACAGGTCAGTTGTGCCATGCGGCGCGCTGTCCTGCCTATCCCTGTGGGAATCAGTTCTCCGCTCTTGCCGCTCGGATTTTCGCCAACGAGAACGAGCGCCTCTGCCATTTCGAGCAGCGCGCCGAGCGTTGCCTGGGTACGTTTCTCCAATTGACGACGCTCTGCCACATCGCGGCAGATACAGAGAGCACCGATAAGTTCACCTTCATTGTTGCGCACAGGCGCTCCACTTACGCTTAGTTCCAAATCGCGTCCATCTAACGCCCGGACGATGATATCAGAAGTATTTGAGCCTTTCAGTACCTCGCCATGCAAAATGCGAGACATTGGCCACTGCTCATCTGTCAAGAGTTGTCCATGCTCATCGCGCATGGCTAACAGCGCTATGCGTTCACTGGATGATAGCGATAGATAGTCGGAAGGGTTCTTGATCGCAAGAAGTTCGCGCCCGGCGCCGTTCACGCGTATGACCTTCAGGTCGCGGTTGAAGAGAAAAACGCCATCGGTGATGGACTCGAACGCGGCTTCCAGTTCACTACCACGGAGCGCTCGCTCTCGCTCGGCCTGGTGAAGCGCCGAGATATCATGAGTGATGAGTACAACACCATCTACCCTTCCCTGGATATCGAAGAGAGGTGCAGCACTCAAGAGTGCATAGACATCTTGCTCTTCAGGGTTGAGGAAGCGCATTTCGACACCAGAGACAGTTTCACCCTGCAACGCACGTACAACTGGGATATCTTTCGCTGGGAAGGGTTCATCGGTGATGGTTCGCGCTCCAAATACCTGTTGAGATTCATTAATTGCCGTGCTAACGCGTTCTGAACCCGTATGTTGTCGTCCCGCGCGGTTGAGGCGCACAATTTTACCCTCGGCATCGTGAATAGATAGAGCGTCGGGGACTGTTTCGATGATAGCTTCCAAGCGAGTACGCTCCACTTCAAGTGAAAGTGCCAGCTCTTCGGCCCCGCGACGTGCTCGTTCGATCTGGCTGGCGACAATACTGATGGCGATACCAACCAGGAGAAAGAGGGAAACTTCGACAATACTTGTATCATTAAATGTCAAAGTGAGGTGCGATGGTTGGACGATAAAATTGAGGAGGATAGCACCTACCAGCGTAGCAATCAGACTGGGTCCTACACCCCAATTCAAGGCTACCAGTGCAACCACGAGAACCTCCAATAGGCCAGTATATGTGAAAGAAGAAAATAATTGGGTGAGTAATGTGGTAACGATGATCGCGATGAATTGTAAGATAATTGCAACTAGGTATCCGACGACCGGGTGATTCCATGGCCTGGGAAGCCATTGAGGTGTGAAGGTGTGTGTCAGAAACCACTTTATAGACTTTTGCCAGGATGGCCCTGCTACCTCGTTTGTATGAACCTTTTTATCTTTTGGCGACAGGGGATTGTCCGAATCGAGAAGAGCTTGATTATTAGTCTGGCTTTCAACGCGCTGTATATGTTCCTTGTCCACACTCATAAATCCTCTCTTTTTGTACATAAAAAAGGGGAGCGGCCCTTGCACCCCGAAGCCCAGATTTACTTTAGACACGCATCAGTTTAGGAAAAAGTTGCAGAGCTTGGCATATGTCCTAATGCCAATGAGCTGACGCACCTTCGCGAAGGGGACAGTATAGCCATGTTCGGCCATAGCTTCTGCCCAGGACTTAGCGTGAGCATCATTGCTATCTATGAGGGTACCATCAACGTCGAGAACGACTCCGTGTATATGTGCCACTATGCTAACCTCCAAATTGCTATGAATATAGTTTCTTTCATCACACTATTGGAATCAATGTGAAGCTTCATTCATAGTCTTTTGGGTGAGTGGCAAAGAAAACCAGAATGTAGATCCTACGCCGGGAGTACTCTCGACGCCGAGCTGTCCCTGGTGCCGTTCGATGATTGTCTGACAGATGTACAATCCAAGACCAAGTCCCACGCCTGAGCCGCTCAGCACCTCGATATCTGGTGTGCGATAGAAGCGTTCCCAGATATGCTCCTGGGCTTCTTTTGAAAGCCCCGGTCCTTCATCACGCACAAGGACGCGGGCTGACTCGTCGTCAAGCTCAATACGAACCTCTACAGGGCGATCCGACGCGGAGTATTTAAGAGCATTGGAGAGATAGTTGGATATTACCTGGCCTATGCGGTGCGCATCTACATTGATGGGGACTATCTGCCCCGCAGGAATGTCAGTAATGATGGTACGTGCAGGAAGTTCCTGCTGTTGATCCTCGACTGCTTCCCGCGCAATAGCAGCAAGGTTGCAGTCTTCCAGGTGCAAGTCAAGTTTATTAGCCTGGACGCGCGAGACATCCAGGAGTTCATTGACCAGGCGTCCCAGGCGTTCAATCTGGCTGTCGGTGCGCTCAAGGAGTTCCCAGGCGCTTTCACGAAACTGTTTTTGCTCATTCGCCCGCGTAACTTCATTCCCGCCGTTGTTCTTCAAGCGGCGGGCTGCCAGTTGTATGTAACCTTTAATGGTAGTTAGCGGGGTTCTCAGCTCGTGGCTGGCGATGCCCATAAATTCATCCATGCGGCGATTGGCCTCGAGGAGTGCAAGCTCGTTGGCCTGAGCTTCTGTGCGCTCCTGGAGGAGGCGTTCACGCTCAACCACAAATGCAGCCAACCTGGCTACGCCACCGGCGAGGGCCAGTTCTTCCTGGGTATACTCGTGTTCGTCATCACCATAGTCCAGTGACATCATGCCCACTATCTGGCTGCCGATTCGCAGGGGAATGTTCAGCATATGCTGGTGATTGAAAGGAGATTTTTGCGCTACTGTCACAAGCTGTATATCATCTGCTTGCAGACGGCCAACATTGAGAGGATCAACGGGATGATCTTCTAAATGAGAACTATCGAGGCTTGCCAACCACTGCTGTCTTTGCTCTGGTGAAACGCCGACGATTGCTAGAGGAGAAAGTTCTCCAGTAGTTTGCTCAATCAAAGTGATGCCAACGCGACGACATCCAAGCACTTGCCGCATCAATTCTACTATCCGCTGCGCAATACCGCTAATGGCAAATGCATCTTCAATAGTAGATCCGTCATTGACTGAGTGTTCGGGAATCTGTACGAGTGCCTCTGCAACTGCCAGCAATCCTTGAAGTGCTTCATGCGTGCGCCGTTCGAGCTTGCGCCGCTCGGTTACATCGCGAAAGATCATAACCCCACCGGCAATGCGTCCCTCATTATCGCGCATCGGTGTGCCGCTGATGTTTAGTTGTACCTCGTGTCCATCCAATGCGCGGACTACAATATCCATCATATTCTTCCCGATCATCACTTCGCCATTGAGCATACGTGTCACTGGGCGTTGACTATTATCCAATAGTTGGCCGTGTTCATCGCGGAGAGCCAGCATGTCACCCCGCATATCAGGCTTCAACAGGGCGTGTTCTGGGTAGGCATCGAGGGTAATCATCTTGCGATAAGCACTGTTCACGCGCAGCATCTTGCCGTCATCGCCATAGACAACTACCCCATCAGTCATAGCTTCAAATACAGTTTCAAGCTGAATGCCACGAGATGCCGCTTCGCGTTCGGAGCGATGCAGCTTTTCTTCGAGTTGTTTATGAGCGCTATGCTCCTCTCCCCTCATTCCAACTTCACGTTTGACGTGCTCAGGATGGGTACTGAAAAAGTCGACTAATTCCGGCTTCTCAGCATAGAGGATGGTGAGATTTTCCTGGGCGCGCCTGTCAGATGTGTAGTCTAGTTCGGGGTGTGTTTCAGCCCAAAAGTGGTAGGTTTTTATATAGAAAAGCATTTCGGCCAGGTGGTTAAAGTATGCAGTACCCAGGAGGTGGCGTAGTTCATTGCGGCAATCCTCAGCACTTGCTGGTTGTAAAAATAAAAAAAAGGCCGAGAGTAGAATGCTTTTTTCCAGGGCGGATCCTGGCTCTGGCCATGCTTGCAACGGGGTTGTTGCTGCGAAGGTTTTGATATGTTCCGCAATCTCCTGTGCGGTTGGTGCAGGCGTTTCGAGGAGTGCAAACACGTCTCTTCCGGTCATACCGAGAGAACGGAGAGCGCAGCTGTGACAGACGATACAGTAGGGAACGGCGCAGTAGCGCGAGAGGTAAGCCAGGAGTTTCTCTTTAAAGATGGGTTGCAGGGAGTTATCGATATAGGCGGAGAGTGTCTGCTGTAGAAACATCTGTAGTACTAGCGAGACCTCATGAGAAGGAGTAAAGATAGGCGGTAAAAAACCGAAGAATTGGCCGATGTCTGCTTTTAGTTGGTCGCCAGTGCTACTCGTGCTACTCTCTCTTGTTTGCATTACATAAAGCCTCTCTGAAATACCGGTACACATTTATTGGTGTCCAGCTTGCTCCAAAGTATTGCATGTATAAAGTATGCAGTCAAGCTGAACTGTACCTTGAAAGACACCTGTGAAACGCTTCTGTTTATTTCCGCGTGTCCAGTGTAGAAAGTTAACCAGTGATAATGGGAGATTTATATATGAACTACAAAAATGTTTGCCTGATCATCAATCCGCGCGACGGGCAGAACATGGCGAGGATCAATGATGTGCTCGCTGTTTTCTCCGCTGCCTGTTGGAAAACGGACATGCTATTGAAAACATACTGTGGGCAGACGATGGAATTGGCAACTCAGGCTGCCAAGCAGGATTATGACTTAATCGTATCGTATGGTGGTGATGGGACGCTCAACCAGGTCATCAATGGTGTGAAGAATATCAAGGGCAAGAGCATTGTAGGGCTGTTGCCAGGAGGTACTGCCAATGAATGGGCAGGAGAAGTCCAAATTCCAGGCGATCCTGTAAAAGCGGCGCTCGCGCTTGTCAAAAGCAATATGCGCGAGGTAGATCTTGGGCATGTAGCGGTACAGAGCCTGATTTATCCAGACGAAATAGAAGGCACTCAAAAGCAGACAAAGAGCAAGACAAAGCGTAATAAGGAGAAAGGCTCGACGAAGGCTCCTCACAACTTCTTAATGATGGCTGGTCTTGGCATTGATGCCGCAGTGATCGGCCAGACCTCTAATTCTCTCAAGCGTAAAATTGGTCCTCTTGCTTTTGATATTTCTGCCGCGAAAGAAGTCGTCCAGCATCAACCCTTCCATTTGGAGATACTTGGTGGCAAGCACGAGGAGCATATCCTCTGGCAAGGTGAGGCTTTACAGGTGATTGTCGCGAATACGCGGCGTTATGCCAATATAGTTGAGGTCGCGCCAGATGCTTATCTCGACGATGGAGTTTTTGACGTTTGTGTGATTACCAAGGGCAATCCACTGACAACCATGCGGCAAATCGCGGCGGTGCTAGTGCAACGCAGGCTTGATGACGAGGACGAGAATATCCGAAGATTTCGCGGGGCTCATTTTTCCATTCGCGTTCCTGCCTCTATTCTTTTGCACTTAGATGGCAGCACAGTTAGGCTCAAGGACTATTTGAGCGAATCCGAGTGCAAGGTTCTAGAACAACACGGCAGCAAAGATATCCAGGTGAACTATAGCTTCGATGCTATGCCACGGGCAATCCAGATGGCGATTCCTGAGATATATGATAATACACTCTTCGAGGGCAAGCGTCACCTGGATAGCTCTGATGTTACCACGGAAAAGACTGGCGATAGAGGAGATGTCACGGCAACTGAAGGTAAGAGTAGCAAGCAGGTAGGGAAGTCAGTACTGTCCCAAGGCCAGGGTTCACCAGCTTCTGAAAGTGCTCAAGTGTTATTAGATGGTGCAGATGGTGCGCGGAATGTTATCGTTGTTGGAGGGGTAGCGAACGTGAATAAGAAAAAGGCGGCTATTATTGCGGGGAATACAACGAAACAGAGTACTGGGGAGATGAGGCCAGTCGCGGTTCGCTCCGATAAAAAGACGATAATTGTGAACATGGAAGGTGAACATGGCTCCCTGGATCTAATGGAAAAGTTGTCGGAGGGTAGTACGATTGTGGTAAAGGGGAAGAAGAGTAAGCGCGGCGTGATTCGGGCAACGCATATCCTGGTGTAGGGTTCTCTTTGAGAGATATCTCTCTCGGACACTTTTTGATGCGACGAATTGAGAATGCTGTTTGTCGCAGTTGTCGCGCATGTAGCGGATGTGTTCGTGGAGCAGAGGAAGCTTCAGGGAAGGGGCAAGCCCTGCCCGTACATGATTACAGGGCAGGGGCAAGCTCTGCCCGTACATGATTACAGGGCAGGGGCAAGCCCTGCCCGTACATGTTAGCTCCGCTGTTAGAGGAAATAGTAGATGTTGTGGAAGCCAGCAGAGAAGGTGGTACGGATTTCTTTGGTGATGCTATCAAGGTCTAAGGGGGTGTTTGAGCTGGTGCTTCTCCTGTTCCACGTGTGTCAGACACGTTTGAGCCAAGGTAGCTCACTGTTTCAGATGTATCAAGAGTATCAAGAGTATCAAGAGTATCAAGAGTATCAGATACATTTAAGCTGAAGTCACTCATCGGTTCAAGTGTATCAGGTGTTGCAGGTGTATCAGATACGTTTGATTTGAGGTCGCTCACTGGTTCAAGAGATACAGTTGAATCAAGAGTATCAGGTATTGTATCTTCAAGTGGGGATGGAGTTTTGAGAGAGGGATGACCGTGAACGGTATAGAGACCATAGCCAAGACAGAGGATTTCATTGGCGGTGAACATCCGGCGAAGGAGCAGTTTCACCTGTTCATATTTCTGTTCTGTATGCTCAGCAATTTCTTTTGGACCAAGGGGAACGTCGCTCTCGCGTAAGACGTTGAGGATAGCTTGTCGTTTGGTGGAGGGCTCGGAGGTGTTTTTGAGCAGGGTGGAAAGAGGGATGGAAGAGATCCCGAGCCAATGGACAGTGGGGAAGCCGCTGGGGGCGGAGGTAATGTGGTAGACGAGGTCGGAAGCTTTGGTGCTCAAGTTGTTTTTGGTCACGGTGAGAATACGTTTCTGTTCGTCATAGGGGTCCCGCGCGACGAGCAGGCTGGAGCGGGCGGAGGCTATGATGCCAATAGAGCCGCTACCGCGATGGAGAGCATTGCCGGAAGAGCCTTTATTGAGATGGCGCACGAGGAGGATGGCACAATTGGTATACTGAGCCAGGTTGGCGAGCCGGATGAGGCGGTTCCTCATCTGCTGATCATTGGTCACGCTGATGTTGCGATCAAGCACGGCGACAAGCGGATCGATGATGACCAGGACGGCTTCGGTGAACTCGATGCCTTGCATGAGGATGGGAAGGTTAGTCGGCAGGGTGAAATGGG